>Ga0209700_104567_pt1 | contig 24707 bp, 10 predicted proteins | sample SiratroredBW_FD_187528 | JGI IMG/M metagenome (GOLD analysis project Ga0209700, IMG submission 187528) | Root nodule microbial communities of legume samples collected from California, USA - Siratro red BW (SPAdes) (version 2) | ecosystem: Host-associated > Plants > Roots > Nodule | place: USA...
AAATACCTATATAGGGTCATCACATCGAAACCCTAGCTATTAATGCGATCTCTTGAAACATTTTACCACATATTGATATGTTTAAATATTCAAGTTTTAATATAATATTGTTATCACTTTTATAACATTGTTAACCTAATATATTATAACTTTCTTTGATGTATCAAAGAAAGTAAATATGCTATTATTGATGTTAGTTGTAATAATATTATTATATCTATAGATAATTTAGTAAATATGCTATGAATATTATTAATTGAAAATATTTAACATATTCTAGTGATTAAAATGTTCAAATTAGATTATTAACGTTTACATAATATATTTCCAATTAACATATGTTAAATATATTTCTATAAGTTAAATTAATAATTTATCTATTACATTACTAATAATCACTACTACATATATGATAATTAATAACATAAAAATATATTACTATATCTGGAAACAATTAAGACACTTGGAGAAAATAGATGCAACTATAACCCAAACCCAAACCCAACTGATCCAATGAAACTTTTTGTGAAAATTTACTTTCAAACCTGAAACAATCTCAAAACATCTTAAACAACTTTAATCACCATAATGCTTTGTATCTTGGGCTGACAAAAGAATAAAGTATCATCTGCCAACTGCAACAAATTAATCTTAATACAATCACTGCCCACCTTAACCCCTTCTAAGATGCCCCTATTCAATGCAGCCCTAACTAACTCAATCAAACCTTTCAACCACTATAAGAAATAAAAAGGGAGCCAAAGGGTTACCTTGTCGAAACCCCTTCTTAGGACTAAATACTTTAGTTGGGCTTCTATTAACCAGTAGTGAGACTATTACAGGCTCTAAGCAAGATTTAATCCAAAGAATTAATTTACTATTAAAACCTAACCTTCTCATTATATACATAAGAAATTCTCAGTCCACAAAGTCATAAGCTTTCTCAAAGTCCAATTTAATAATCACACCTCTTAATTTTCCTCTGTTAAGGTAATCAACAATCCCATTTGCAACTAGAGCACTATCAAGCAAACCCCTACCACTCAAAAATGTCGATAAACTCTCTTAATTCTATTTGCTAATATCTTAGAAATCACTTTATACACACATTCTACCAAATATATAAGCCTAGTGCCTAAGAGAAATGTCATCCTAAATTATTTTGGTAACATTTATTTAATAAGAAGATGACATTTTAAAAATATTACTAAATTATTTTAGTAATATTTTCTTAACAGAAAAACAACACTATAAGATGTTACTAAAAAAGCAATAACATATTACATGTATCAATATACATAATAAATAACTAAGCAATGTGGTGGAGTGGAATATGAATAAGTCTTGATACAATTTTTATATTTACTTTGAGCTTTGAGCTTTAGTCTTTTATTATTTTAATGATAATATGTGTTTTGAATATGGTATTAAATTAAATAAGATATGTCTAAAAAAAATATCTGATTTTTAAGATGTACTTACATTTTATAATTTTCTATATTTATTTGTATAAGATTATCTAATTCTTTAGATTTATTTATATAAGATTATTTGTCTTTTTTAGATCTATTTATATAAGATTATCTTATTTTCTAGATCTATTTAAATAAGATGATATCTGATTTTTTAAATTTATCTATAAAAAGTTATTCAATTTTCTAAATTTACTTATGAAAGATTATCTAACTTTCTAGATTTATTTATAAAAGACTATCTGACTTTTAAATTTATTTATGAAAGATTATTTGACTCTTAAGATCCACACTTTTATTTGACTCTGAAAGATCAATTTACATAATTGACAAGTTAAAAATAACATAATCATAAAAATCATTGAAAAGAGTATTAAAAAAATAAATATAAGATTGAGTTAATAAATATGTGATTGAGTATATTTTCAAGTATGAGGTTGCATCTACAAGTCTTTAGACTTAATATAAGTTGTTATTAAGTTGTTATTGAATTACTGAATCTTATAATAGAAATGGATTTGAGAACAAATATACAAGTTATTATATCTTATCAACTGAAATGGATAATATATTCGTAACATATTTAATTATAAAATAATATATTATATTTATATTTCTTTACTAAATAATACACTTATTGTTATTTTAACTATAAATATTTTTTTAAAAGTTAATCAAATTTAATTTAAAAATGAAGATGAAATGATAGAATGAAAGAATCAAATTAAGAAAATCAAGTTTATGGACAAATATAATATTAATAGAGTTATCTGAAATAATTTAAAAAGTTTTTAATTACTTGTTTAGTCAAATAAAATTTAAAATTAAAACTAAATAGTATATATGAACTAAAAAAACCATTAAAATCAAATATAAATGATGATAGTAACTTCTAAAGCCTATAGTTTGAAATAAAATCAAAACTGCAAAGATTATGTAAAATAACTTGTATAAAATTATGTAATTTATTTGGATCTGAGATTCACTAGAAGCAAAAGCAATAATAAAATAAATTAGGAACGAAGAAAATCAAATAAATAAATTAATGAATAATATTTACATAATTAAAGGAGTGATATAAGAACTTCAATTCAATAAGAATAAATAAAACAATACGGTATTACAAAACCATTGAATGAATTTGATTAAAGTTAGGATTTATTAAGTTTAATATATTAGTTCATTTTAGAAAATATAACTAAAAACACGGATATATTTTGAAAGTGATAGTACTAATAAATTAAATTTCATTTTAAGTAGGCTAGACTTGAAAATCAATTAAAATTCAATCTAAATTTAAATAATTAGATTGATATTAAATCTAAATCCATATTTTATTAAAGAAAAAGTTTGGAATTTTGTAAGTCCAAATTTAAATAATTAAATTAAATTTTAAATTCACATAATATTTTTTAGAACAAAATAATTTGAATGTTCATAGATTCGTTTGATGTGAACTTTAAAATTAATAATTTTTTTAAAGATCATATTAAAATTCAAAATAATTCAAAATTCTTATATATTTTCTAAGAATAAATTTTATGATGAAAACTTGTTGTAATATTTGATATTTCATAAAATATAAAATTAATCAATAATTTTGGAAATAAGTTAGTTTTTCATATTAAATTGGACTGTATGTGATTTTTGAATAAAAATAAATAATATATTATTTAAGTATTTAATGTTGTGTTAATTAAAATGTTGTTATATCAACATCATATGATATTTTTCCTACTTTGTCTTCAGTTTACTCTCTCATAATTTATAGGTATTGAAGTTTTCAATTTTCAAGAAGGTCTTTGGTTTTTCGATACTGCACTTCCTCTTAATTATATCGGGATATCTATAAAAGATATTTTGATACTGGAATTATGCTAAAATAGGTTCAAGAGTATCTTTCCTCCATCTTTCGTCAGGTTTTTTTTTTAATAAGACAAAAATAAATTAAATTAAAAGAGGAATACTTTACTTCAATCTTTATACCATCTTTCCGGTCTGGGTATAAAATATAGTTTAAACTAAATCTCAGAGTTAGATGAAGTAAAAAAATTACAATACAAAAGTGAATATAAATCAAATTAGTTCCATTAAGAGATATAAGTGTAGAGGTCACATCCGCCTACTCAAAAGAAACATACTCAAAAATATCGGGTTTTGTCACTTTAAGATTAATTATATATTAATGTTAACTTTTTTTAATTTGCTAAATTACTTTAATTATTGACTAGGCTCAAATAAAATTAATCGAAATAAAGTTAAAGATGCTGTAATAAGACTTTTTTTTCTTATTATACTAAAATAAAATATAGTGGACTAAGTATTTAACTTAAACAAAAAATAGTGAAGTAAAACATAAAAAGTTGTAAAGCATTAAGTTGAGTTAGATATGAAATGTGTCCAACTATGAATCGATTCATTTTTAAATTAATATGATCCAAAATTTAAAATTCAAATGTCAAAATTAAATTTAGATCAAGCAAAATTAATGAGACATAAAAACTTGTAACTTAAGCGTGGAATAAGAAAATGGATAATATACAACAACACGGAGTATATATGAATGACTTAGAACGAAATTTTAAGTCTACATTTTAAGTCTTCAAAATTCAAAACATTCTGATTTTGTATGATTATAAAACTTTTTATTTATAAAAGAGCAGTATTCATTTTTCAAAACAAACTTCCAATTCATCCTAAAAAAGTAGAAAAAAAATATAATAAACCAAAACCAAAAAGTAAAAGAAAAAAAATACTATTAGTACCCAACCAATATAGGAATTAAAGGAAAAGAATCTCTCATAACCAATAACCAATGACAAAAAGATTAAAAAAAGTGAGGTGAGGAGTCAAACAAACACGCAAACAATAACAAACTCGTCATCACATCTTCATGGAACAATCCAACTTAATATGTTTGGCAACTTTAGAGACTATTTCCTATGCTTTCTAATTTTCTTGAAGTCTCTACAATTTCATCTAAATCATCCTAGTCACTAGAAGAGTCATTCTATAACAAATCAACCAAACACTTCCAAAGAATCTTACATTCCTCTTCAAATCTAGTTGTAGGAGCTGAAATTTACAAACTAACAACAACCTTTCAGTGGCTTTAGAAGAATTTAGGTGTCACACCAAGCCTTTGAGTCTTTTGGACGAGATCTTCGTAACCATTAGAATCAGAGTGAGAAACCTGCTTTTCTAAGACCATATTAGTTCGCAGCTTAGATACCAAACACTATTCCATCTTAAAATTGTCTTAAAAAATATTAGGTTTAGAACTATTATTATATGGTTCTAAAACGAGAGTAGCCAAATATTTGTCCAGAACAGAAAATTTAGAAAAAAAACATTTTAAAAGAGTCAAATCAGATAGGTGAGTCAAGTCACTCTTAGAAGAAAGATATTGTATCTATTCAACATTGTCAATTTGAGAGGTCTACTCAAAATCATAAAAAATAACTTGAAATCCCTCCTAAACTATCCCCCTGATCATAGTCATCATTAAGAGCAACAATATAGAAGATTATTTAAGATCATTACCAACTACACATATTCACATTTTTCTTCCTAATCTTCAAATTGGACTTAGGAATAAAATATTATTTAGACTTACTTGTTTATCTGTCTTATCACTTTGAGAGTAGTATATGCAAGCAGAACAATTGACTAATTATTTTATAAAAATAACATAAAGATGAAAGATGTTCATACTCAAGATTAACAACAAATGCAAAGTCTGAATGTTTTACCAAAAACTGTTGTGACAAAAAAGAAAGCAAATCTACGTCAACAAATACTCAAAAATAAAAACAAGATTTCTAAGTATAGTAATCTAACACGAAAAGTACCAATTTCTCGTGTAATAGAAAAAATAACTTTCAATTGTCAGTACTCTATGAATAAAAAGTTATTAATATTTTAAAATTAATATTAATCATTATTTTCTTCTTTGAAATGCTACCTTCGTTGTTTTTTTTAATTAAATAAATCTTGAACTGGCCAAGACATTGTATATGGTTAATTGTTATTCATGTGTAGTTGGTGGTGTTTACCATGTTGTTTAGATAAAAATCAAACCAGTGACCACACTGTAACTTGACCGGATTAGTAATTTGATTCTACTACCACTATAATTTAGTTGTAAGAGTAGAAAATATTAATGAAGATAATTAAAATAATACCTTTTAAAAAAATTAAGATAATTATATTAGTTTCAATTGCATAATTAAATTAATAAATTTATTATTGTTATTGATAAGATAACTTAGATATAATTTATTTTTTAATTATTTTTAGTATGTTATGAATAATAACTTCAATATTGTTTTCCTTAAATATTTGTATTTTCATCTCAAAATATTATTTAAAGAAGGTAATTGCATATCATTCGCATTTTATAGTTATATATGCATTTATGGTTTTATATGTAAAGAATGATTAGTAAAAAAAATTATATTATAAAAAAACCAACTTATATTAATTATGAATTTATTGCATATTAAAAAAAGTGTAAACAAAAAATTAAAAAAATATAAAATTGTCTTGTATAGACACCTAATATTACTCTATAAGTTCATGGTTCATTGTACACTTTGTCTAACTAATACATAGAAAAATAAATTATAAGGATCATGATTTTGTAATATAAATAAAAAATTACAATTATAATATTCCAATGTGCGTTACTCATGAAGAATAAGAACTTAAAATAAGTTTTGAATATTTAAAATGTAAGAAGAAATTTGTGAAAGTGAAAACTTCCCGTAATGATATTTGCATTTTAATTAATTTCTATTTACGCAATTATTCAATTAAATGAAACTAATAATCATGTTTATGCTGTTTTTTTTCCTAAATCAAATAAAAGCACAATCATACATTTATTTTCTTCTAAATCAAATAAAACTCAATTCAACAATAAAAAAAAAATCATAATAAAAGCTCAATTTATCTAAGATAAAAGATTATATAAATGATAAAAATATTATTTGATTATAATATCAAGAATTATACTAGAGGAAGAGAAATGAACGTGGAAATGCTAAGCGATGTAGGTAAGATTTTATTCTAATTTTGAAAATCGATGAATTAAATGAAGATAAATAAATCTTAATTTTTAACCCAATTTGCCCTCTTAGATAAAAACTATATTAGTAAAATAGAAAAAAAAAATCCATTGAATAAACCATTCATACCATAATGATCTAACAAACACTATTAAATTAAAATTAGATTTCCTACCTCACTTATCTGGTCATCAAACGATTGAACTTTAAAAAATCCAACATAAAAAATTGAAAGATCAAATTCCAACAAGAAACAGTTGATATATGAACACAAACGACATTGGAGAAGCAGATAATGAAAGAAGAAGATAAATGAAACAAGAATTTATTTTGAGAAGTCAGATGATGGTGGATGTTTGGTATGAATGTCTGTGTCTGGTCTACTAGTTGTGACAGTGAAGGTATTTACACAATTGCAATGTTAAAAGAAGAGATGGAATTGAAATAGTTTGCGTTGGTTGGTTCACCTAAGTTGGGGTCCACCATTGCAGTAATGGACGCCATTGGTGCGTGGTAGATGATTAGGAGGGTACTTTACATTGAGGCCCTTTAGGCCCCATATCCGAATGCTCCGGTCATCACTCGCAGAGGCTAACATGTGAGGGTTTGCTGGGTTCCAGCTCACACAGTTAACAGCTCCAGAATGACCAGGCAATGCCTCTACTAAATCCCCCGAGTTTCTGTGCCATATGTAAACCTACAACCACACACTAACCATTATTATTTAACTCAATTACCAATACATATGGAAAAAGGAAAATCATGTCGATTTTTAATACCTGAGAATCCTCACTACCACTAGCAATAAAAGATTGCTTAAGACCACCAAAGCAAGATCTGACAATAAACCGGGTGCGTTTATGACTTCTGTACTTGCCAACAAGTTTAGGATCACCTTCTATATTCCAGAGGTGTATTTCTTGGTTCAAAAGATTAGCCAACAAGAATCTGCTATCCTTTGACAAAGAGAAGGAAGTTATCGTCTCCTCTTCTTCAATAAATCTCTCTTCTTTCGTTTCTTTGTTGAAGAACAGTATTGCATTGTCTTTGCAAATACTCAAAAAGTGTTCACCATCACCCGTTATTTCCAAGTCAGAAATCTTAAGGGTTCTCTGCCCTTTCCAAGACTCCACTTCTTTCCCATCTAAATCCCACATGCAAATGCTCTTGTCACTGAGCCCAGAAAGTATATATTTCCCACTTGGAAACCATGCACAGGAGACGAGGCCAGGACCATTTTTTTCATAAACTTGCAGGCACTTACCAGTAGAGACATCCCACCGCCTAACAGCCTCCTCCACACCACACGTGAGGAGCTCTTGGTCATTAGGACTCCATGAAACAGAAGATACAGATTTCAGGTGACCAGATAATTTATGCTTCATAGACAGTCCACCATTCATGTCAACCTATTAAAAGATAGACCAAAAAGCAAAACTATGAAACCTAATCCACAGCTTTAAGTACATTTTTTTTACTGTGTGCTTGCTTGCATTGACCAATGTTTACAGAAGCACGGTACAGAACATGCAAGAAGCACCTGAAATGACAATTACTATCAATAACGGATCACATAGTCAAGTAATGGAAGAACCTTCTTAATAAAGAACGGCAGAACAGTTAACTTTCCATTGTGTTAGGCTATATTTAGGACAAAGGAGTGCAAAGTTTCACATTTGTACATCACTTTAATAATAATTTTAGCTATTTTAACATAATCATCAATTTTAGATAGTTGAGTAGTGTCAGCTGTGAAAACACTATATTTGAAATATTTTAATATAACAGATAAATAATTTCGTACAAAATAAGCCAAATTACTCACACAATCACCAAAAATCTTGGAGCAATAAAAGCATAGTAATGAAGTCCTAAAATGGAAGATGATGGCAAAATTAATAGAAAAAAGAGCATAAAAGTTAGATAAAAATTAGCAGAACAAAAGCTCAGATGTTTACAAGATAGAACAGAACACTTTATGTCAAGTAGCCTGGAGGTAACTTTTTGTGGAATTGTCAACGAAGGGTTTCCAGTCCTGTTACGTTTATTAAGCATAAATGCATTGCAAAATGAGGGATAACTAACAATGTTACCCAGTGAAACCCTGAACTATGTTGTGTTAGGGGTAAAATTAGGTTTCTGATGCCTGTATCAGGATAGTGGTGCTATAGTGTGTGAAATTTATGAGAGCATGCATGAGGAGAAGACATTCAAGGAAGACTAACTAATAGAGTCAAAGCTAAAACAAAAGCAAAGGAAGAAAGAGTTCAAGAAGATTCTAGAAGAATGCCTAGAAGCATGACTAAGCAACTAGAGGACAAGCTTATCAAGACCAACATGTTTATTAAGAAGAGAATTTTTTTTGCTTTAAATAAACTCTGTATTGTTGCTAGGATATTTTGAAGCTTGTTTGGATTTTAGTTCATCTTTAAGTTTGTTTGACTCATAATATAGTATATAAAAGCAAACATAGAGACAGACTCCCTTAGAAGCATAAATAGGAGTGGTCCCTAGAGAAGGTTATAGGACTTCTCATTTAGCCTGTCATAGAAAGTGATTTTATGTCTAACTTAATCTCACAAAACCGGCTTTAATATGAGGTTTGTACTTACTTATATACTATAATTTAGTCTGGTGATATAATAATAGTCTAAACAAATTTCGCTAGGATAGATTTTGATACACCATGATATCCTAGCAAGGTAGAAACATTTGGTTATGATTTGTGTAATGTGTTATAATTGCAAATATACAAAATTGATCCTACATAATTAGGGATATTGTTATAATTATAGAAATAAGGAGTTGATTCTATATAATAAGAAATATATGGATTATATATTTATTATTAGGAACATATTTATTCTCGTATCATATCTTTATCATTAGAGGATATCAAATATTTTCTATTTATCATATTGATTCCTTCAATAAACTTGTGTTGTCTCAAAAACACAGTTTCAGCTCAATGTTTTTCTTCCTCAAAGTTTACTATGGTATCTAGAGCCATTTTTCAAACTATTAGCCTGGTAGACCTACTGTCTGAGGAGGATTTTTTTTCCTTTTTGCTAACCTTTCTCGCAAGTTCACCTTCACTGTTTCGATGCCCTTTCCGTAGTTTTTCTTTTTCTTTAGCTTTCCTGAATAAAAATCTCTCCCATCACCTCATCAGCCTCCATAACAAATTCTCCCATCTTTTCTAGCCATATTGTTATTATTGGGAAGATGGATGAATCTAATTATTCCATTTAGGCTTCCAAAATCGCGTGTTATGGTTAGGCTACACATCCCATCTCACTATTATTGTTCAATTCATTCCTAGATAACATCAAGGAACAATGATTCAATTTTGTAGTGTTATTAAATCCACTATTCACTCAAGCCTATTTGTCATTGCCATGAAACATTTTGGAGTGAGGCTAGACCCCTTTTCACCAATGACAAACAATGTCTATAAACGTATGCCAAGATCTCTTAACATTTATTGCTGCACAACATTTTGAGGGCCTTGTGTTTGTTTATCTTGGGTGACTTAATGCTACCTTACATATTTTAATGAGCTCTTTCCATCATTTACAAATGTGAAGAACAAACCTGAGAACTGCAATACATTTTTTATGACTTTGGGCCTTTATGGCTTACCACAAGACTATGTTGATACGTCATCAGATTTTGGGATCATTAGTAAATCCTACTATGACCACCACATCATTGGTGCTCCTTCGTATTTCTTAGAAAATATACAGGAGACAGGTGAAAATACTACCTCTGCGTCACAATAATAATTATAGTTGTTCTAGCATACGTAATTCTAAAAATCGTCCAACATAAGGACAGTGTCACTGCATTGGACATAAAATTGATAGATGTCAGAAGCTATACGAGAAACCTCCGTCGTCCACACAATAAGGAGGGTATTGTACAACTAAAACCATATCTCGTTCAAGAGTTTTAGACAAAAGATCTTGGACACTTGTATTTCCTTGGTATAGAAATGGCACAATCCAAGGATGGTTTGGTGATATCTCAAGAAAAATATGCTATCGACATTCTAGAAAAAAGATGATAAATGCTAAGCTTGTAGATTTACCAATGGATCCAAACATCAAACTTGTAGCTCTGACCAAAGAGAACCTTATTCTGATCTTTGAGATACAGAAGGTTAGTTGGTTAGCTAAATTACCTCACTAAGCCTCATCCAGACATTGCCTTTGGACTAAAGTTAGTAAGTCAATTTTTAATCTACAGTTTCGATATAAATATGAGAACCTAAGAAAGACTACAACAAGCTCTCTTTTTATTCTTCTCAAGTCCTTCGACCTTATCCAAAGAACTAGGACATAATGATCACCATTCATACATAATAAATCTACTTCTTCCGCTCGTAGTTTATTTTTAGATGAAAATCAATTTGGTCTACCTTCTTTGCCCTCTTGCTTTCACTACACCTATAGACTACACTCAATCTAGCAACCATAAATCACAACTTTGAGATGATTTACTATCTTTAAACACATCACAGGGTTAGGACTATTCTTTTTCACTATTGGAAAAGTAAAGAAACAAATTAGATAGAATTTGACATTGTTGAACTTGGGATCATGTTGAAGGATGCAGATATCCTTCCAAGTCATAAGATACCGAACATCTCATCATATTTTATATATAATATTACGAAATCATATTCTATTTGTGTGACCAAAGTATATAATATTACAACTATTACAACTGATCTGAGCATTGAGGGCCAGATGATAATAATAGAACAAGGCGTATGATTAGCCATCAGATATTACCTCCCAAATGATTGCAGATCGATCGTTTGATGCTGAAGCTAAATATTTCCCATTATGCGAAAATTGCACATACCAAACTTCATCATCATGTGCTTCTAATATCTGCAATATTTGCAGGAAAAGAAAATAACATCAGAACATATGTCTTTGTTTGCCATAAAAGTAAATGCAGGATGATCATTATAAACAAAAGATTGTGCTTGCTATTCCTTCGAAAGACATTGCAATAAATAAAAATATTGGACCAGTATGAGACGAGAGAAAAAACAGACCACATAAGCCAGAAAAGAGGGATAGTAAAAACACTAAATGCAAACTTAAAATATGAGCTAACATAGGACTATACGAGGACTTCATTAACTGATAGAACTGATATAGCTAATCCAATACAGTTTCAGATAGCCATTAAAAATTCTTGGTATAGAATCATCAAAACATACATTATAACCATGTAAAACTGCTAATCATCTGGTGAATACACAAGGATCAACCAACACTAATGATACCTTGTAATGAGAAACCCAAAAGTCCTAAGACAAATACTAAGTTTTCTGTTTAACTTAATTATTATAGACCAAACACCCAAACGTTAAATCAATCTCAATAAAGAACATGAGATAACTTAAAATCAAAACAACTAGATTGTAATTTCAACATCCCAAATTACAAAGCATTAATTCCAAATTGCATCTAAACCATTTAAGTTTGTACTGTATCTTAAAAAACAAAAAGAATTTGCAGTGGCTGCTTAATACTTAGTTGAGCCCATAAAGCAACTAATAGGGACTTGGCTATTATGGGTGCATAAATCCTATATCAAGTAGTATGGGATGCTCCATGGGGTATTTGAGTGGTTGGTTCTCCCCCTTAACAGCTAGCTTTTAAGGGTTGGGTTTCCCAAGTGTTTGGATACTTACAACTCAATATTAGAGCTCGTTGAAAGCACTACATATGGAGGATTTCGACAGAGGGTTTGGAGGGTTCTGACAACATGAAGTAGTTGAGTGAAGTGACTGAAGCATCATAAAGTCGGCTGTCAAGCTGTCAATTGTCAATAGATGTATCTATTTTGTCAAGGTAGAAGCTAGTAGTCCTAAAGCTATATATTACGAAAACTTCAATGGGTATGGTACAGTATTGAAAAGTAATGATAGATAGTAGGATTTGGCATGAATAAGACTTGGGAATTATGAATTTGAGCATTATCCTAACTCTTAAGATCATCTCCATTACATGAGGTTTTAATGGGTTCCACTACCACCATTTTAAAACCTCCTTGCAACTTTCACTCCAATACAAGAATTTTATAAGAGCCATACTTTAATAATGAAAGAGAGGCTTTTAAGACTAAAAAAAAATAGTTTTTCATTCTTATGACCAAGACTCATATAAAACCTAGGGTTTTACATCTTGGCATGTCAACACATTACAATGGAGAGGTCTTATATCAAACGTGAGTATAAGAGCATAACTAGGTATGCATTAAAGATACACAGAAATAGACATAGATCCACCCAGTAACATGTAGGAACATGTCTACAAGAAAACAAATGAATACTTACCGTGATCAATTAGGATTGTGAAGAGTAACTACTCAGTAAAAATCGTAATCTATTTTTCCTTGCTTAAGTTGCATATGAATGACATCTCCTAAACTTCCTTTTCATTGGGAGATTAAAATTATTTAGGGACCTCAACAACTTTTGCTCCAAGGAACACTTTTGAAATTGGATTAAGGATGATCTTGGAAGACTGTTAGAATGGGTATTAAATATTAGGTTGTATGTAGTTTTGTTGGAAAACTACTATATGTTGTACCTATCTCTATACCAAGGACGATCTTTGCTCTTCCCTATCAAAATTCTATCAATATAGACATTAGAACATGAGAGAATATGGTTATGAACATGATAGAGATAGACTTTTAAGAGGTCATGAAGTCCTATTTATGGAAAGCTTGACAACACGACTCCTTCCAACACTTCAAACTAGGAATGTTCAAGAACCTATGAAATCTTCTGACATGATTTCCACATGTGGAAGAGGAGGATGCAAAGCTAGAGGAGAACGCGGTGGTAGGGGACGTCTCAATGCTTTTACGATAAGACAGTGGGTCACGTTTAAGAGAATTGCTTCTCTTTGCACGACTTTCATAACAAGACAATTAATATCTCTAAAGCTGAAGCTGCTGAACCCAAATTCTTTGATGAAGAAGACCAAGAATGAGGTTGAAATCCAATAACTTGGCACAATCATTTGCAAATCCCAGCTTGTCAACAACAACTTGCATCTCACAATCCATGGAAATTCAAAGCCCATGGATAATTGACTTAGCTTGATCACATTTATGGTAATACATCTTTGTTCTCATCCCTTTCTTTTCCAAAATGTCCTCATTTCATAACTTTAGCCAATGGTTCTAAAGTTTCCTACAAGGAGGTTGGTTGATTTTCCCCTTCTTCTGTCCTAAATATAAAATTTGTTCATTTTGTTCTTGCTTGTCTTTACGATCTCATTTCAATTAAGTCTTAAATTGTTCAATAACCTTTGATGCCAATTATTTTTGTTATACAAGAACATGGTACAGGGCGGCTGATTGGAGAAGGACATGAGTCTAGAAGTTTATACTATTTTGGAACTAGTCCACTTGTGTCTTGTTTTGCATCTCCATCTCCTAAATTTCTACATGATCATTTGAAACATCCTCACTTGTCAAAATTAAAAAAATGGTCCCGTACTTAGTAGTCTTCAAATGTTGGAATGTGAGTCATGTTAGCTAGGAAAACATTATAGATCTTTTCTTAAACAATTTAAATAAGACTTTCCTAGAGAAGGTATTATTCACTGGTGCTAATCTTTTGCTGCCAGAGTAACTCTGCCATCGCTATTTGGTCTGGCAACACCTCTTTTCAGATCGTCTAGGCCAAGCGACCACCACGCAGCAAAGATTGCAGCTATCAGAGCATTGATGCGCCCACACACCTTTCCAAGCTTCGCCACCTGTCACTTTCCACAGTGCATGGCAGCACATCAGACCTTGTCTTCATTGGCAACCACTCGTGTCAGGCTCGCCTTTTTGTCCTCTTTCTAGATCAATGACTATCAACATTATCGGAGTTTGTTTAATTTATAGGATTTTTTTGCCTCATCTTTATCTATGGCCTCTTTTGGTGCCACTATGTTTGATTTGTCTATCCATACCGATTATGTTAATGTACATATATTCATTGATAACTTTGATGAAACTAATTATGATACTTGAACATCAAACATTAAACTATAGCCTCAGAGTTGAGTTATGTTGATCATCTTACCCAGAATGTGGCCACTATTACTAAAATTTAGTCTTCTTCTTGGTAAAAAATATCTGCAATTTAATCAATTGAATTAACAACCTCAAATTTTGAACAATTGAAATAACAAAGTCAGTCTTATATGTAGATGTCAAGATCGAGTTTGTTAATTTCAAATGATAAATTAACATATTTTCACTAAATCTTTACGAGAGTTTAAAACTAATTATATTTATTACAAGCTTGGTACATACAATTTATATGTATCAACTTGAGAACGAGTATTAGATGTAACAGACTTATTTGTTTTTACATTTTTCTTATTTATAGATACATAACCCTATGTGCTCAATATACAGAAGGCATTAATTCTATATCTCTTTTCATTTTATTTTATAAAGACCAACACACAACCTTCAACTCAAAACCTTAAGACATTAAATTTATTAAGTCTTTCTCCTTATATCGATTTTCTTGAGCATTTCTACCAAATGTGAGACTCTACCAATGCCTCTAATTACCTTAAAAAATGTGCTTACATATAAAGCTTATATATTATAATTTGGTCACACTCTACTCAATATGGGATCTCTATCAAGAAGGTTAGTCAACATCCCTCTCAACAAAGAGATTGGAACTATTTTTGGAATTTTAAATTTCAAAATTAAAATGTATAGATGTAATAATAGTAAACATGATTAATACTTAGATTTAGAACAACATTAAAAATTATTACTTAGACAACTTCTATTTGATTTTTCTTAGTATGTACTAATATGTTTTGATTGTTGAGACATAAATATTTTATTTATCAAATGATACAACAACATTCTTATGTTACATATGATAAACAATGTTTATTTAAACGATACGCTATGCTTATTTTATGTTTAGAAAATGCTTGTTTCCTACATGAGCTAAAGTTGTTTCGTTTCAACAACTCGTTGATGCATGCTTTGTCTACCCTGAAAAAGTTTATTTGTTTTGTATAACTTTGTGTTTTACACAATTTCAAATAAAGACACTGTCTAAAAAGTGATAAGTATACATCTAGCTATCAAGATGTTGTTTAAAGAAGAGAGATGCATAAATGGAACATATATAATGTATTCTCTCCGTCCAAATTGCCTAGATGCAAGGAAAACATTCAAGTGAACTTGAAGCTGCTCAATAGCCAAAAAAGAATTTGCAGTGAGTATTTTCTTTAGTCCTTTTATAAAGTTATCCTTTGAAGGGAAGAACAACAATCTTGAATCATAATTTGCAAGTGCTAAAATGTTGCAAAAAAAAAAATTTGTGCCCTGATAGCTTTGTGTAAGAACATTGTCGTGTTTCATCTAACAAACTAAAAGAAAGAACTTAAACCTTATAAATGTTGAAAGACATTATATCTCTCTAGTAAGCAACTTGTGAATTTTTTATCACACCTTAGATAATCTTTATCTTAGTCAAAAGTGACTTTGTGCTAAATACATTCAAATTTTAAACACAAGTGACCAAGTGTTAAAGAGTACTTGAAAAGTTAGTCAAGAATGACTAATTCTAAAATAATACTCATCCAAGTTAACCAAAAGTAATTACAACTTGAAACAATATTCATGTTGCATCTTGTAATGTTAGTCTACTTCATGGAGGTTAACAAGAATTAACTACGACTTGAAACAAAATTTGTGTTGTATCTTGTAATGTTAGTCTACTTCATGGAGGTTAACAAGAATTAACTACGACTTGAAACAATATTCGTGTTGTATCTTGTAATGTTAGTCTACTTCATGGAATTCAATCAGTTGATTGAAATTTGGAGTTGTATTATTAGAAGAACCATTATAAAAACATAAGTAAATATTTTTCATTGTGTATCTTGTCATATTGCATGTTATGGCGCATACGCTAACTTGAGATTAAAAGTTTTCAAACTCAAGTTATTGAACATGTTTTTTTGACATATCATTTGAATGTCTACCATCAAAAGATATCTACAAAAACTGAAAACAAATTAAAACACAATTTAACTATCTCTTCTTGTGTTTTCACAGCAATATAGTCAGTTCATCATATAATCCCCTTTGAAAGAAAAAGGCATAAATAAAGTAAAGAACAAGAATAAGTAAACAACTAAGAGAGAATGATGTTGCCACCAATGACTATCAAGCAACCCATTAAGATTTGCAACAGCGAGGTTGAAAGTATAAAGTTAAATATAAAGATTCCCATATAAAACTCACAACATATATAAATATGGCTTTCTAACCTGTAATGTCCTAGAAGGTATCTGAGTTTTTCCACAATGATGATCCGAGTACAATGACATCTCTTTATCCAATGAGTTGTGAAACAGGCAAGCCTCTCGTTGCAAGATAAGAGCTTGTTCAACTAGATGTTCCAATCGCTTTTCAGGTATCAGTATTGTTGGGGGAAGTAGATTTTGCAATTCCTCCAGCAATTTTGACCGAGTTCTCACCTGTACAATATCTCGCCTTGAAGAACCAACTTGGCCACATGGAGAAAGCATGCACGAAGAAAGTTGACGAATTCTACTACTATCAGAACAAAGAGGTGTAATCTCAGTCCTCAATGTCTTCAATGCATCCATGACCTTTTCCCCATCAAGAAGTTCAAAAAACTTCTGCTCCAATATCAAAAACGAAGCTGCCCGAAGAACATTTTCTTCTACTAGACCAATTTTATTCAATGTGACTATGCTCTCGTCCCAATGGCCATCAAGTATTTGCTGCATAAACAAATTCACAACAGACGAGTGCAAAGGTATGCCAGACTCCTCCTCCAGGCGTTGCCCGCTCTTCTTGTACCCAAGCGAATACAATGCCTTTGTGATTATCCTAACAAATTCCTCTCTTTTTATAACCCCTCTAGAACCAACAACTTCGCTGTCCCCTTCAGATGATAGGGGCCGCGCCATCAAGTCGCTTGAAGGGCCTGCAACAGGCTCCACTGATGACGACGAACCGTTTGAGAGACCAACTAATCCTTTTGAGGATACTTTCATTCGTTTCAAAGCTGGTTCTTCATCCTCCACACCTCCCATGAAAAGCACACCTCAGCCCATATATAACAATTTTCCACCAGTGAGCCAAAAAACCAACACTCCAACACTACAACAAAAAATGCCTCTGGAACAATCGCATGGCACAATTTCCTGCGCAAAAAAAAAACAAAGCAATAATCACTAAACATCACAAAACTCGTCACAAGAACCACAAATCGAACCGCCAAAAAGCAAATTCCTTAGATTAAATTCACGTCCAAACACAATTCACAACAATCATGACACCACAAGCAGTACTCCCCTAAACGCAACACTTCCACCAGATTCCAATCCCTAAGCACGAGAACTACGCTAAACTCGTAAATTCCGGAAACCGAAACCTACTTTCTCAATAAACACACAACAATCGGAAAATGAAACGAACGATAACAAGACGCAACAATCGGCAACAAAAATCGCAGATCCATGAACTGAATAAACGGAAGAACGCGGGGTGATGATCCACCGACTTACCGGAGAAGCAAGAGCAGCGATCTGAAGTTCGCCGCCACCGATGAGCGATCGCCGGTGGAGCACCGCCGATTCTCTTTCCACCTGTTTCCGCTTTCTGCGCTACGCACCGTTTCCTTTTTTTTTTTTCCTCTCTTTCTTTCTATGCACTTACCGCAGCAGAAGAAGGAGATTGTGGTGTGTGGATATGTTTATATAGAGAAATGTTTCATGGATTATTCTACTGAATTTCTTTTTTTTTCTTTTTTAATTTTTTTTTTCTTCCTTTAATTTCTCTAATCTCAAACCTTCTGCTGCTACCCTTTGCTATTGTGATTGGTTTAGTTTTTTCAATTATTTGGACTTTTGGTTTGGTATATACCTAGCTTCCATCCTACTTAAATCAACCATTGCATTTTTCTTTTCCTTTCTACCAATGAAAATTCCATTCTCTTTTAGATGCATTGTATGAATAAATTATTAAATTCCAACCACCAAATAGGCACATATAAATGTTATACTTAGAAAATATAGCACATTGATGTATGGATATTCAATGTGCATTCATGTATGTATGTATGGATACATTTGTTAGATTATAAGGAGATAGTGGTACAACCCCCAAATTATTTAGCTCAATTGACTATTTGCTAGGTATTAAAAAATGTTAATATAAGTTAGGTAATGTGTGAGTTAATTTAGTGTGCACCTAATAAAGTGTGGCTTGTTTGATTTACAACTAATTTTGTTATGTTTTTTTAAAAAAAAAAAAAAAATACTAGGAGTATGTTTGATAAACTTGTTTCTAAATATTTCAAGGAAAAAAAAAAAGGAAGTAGTTCCTTCACTAATTCTAAAAGAGTTAATTTATAGTATAGTTTCTCTCTAATAGAAGACTTTAATTTTGTATATAAACTAATTTTGACTCATATAAAAGTTTATTTTATTTTTCTTTATTACTTTTTACTAACCGTTCTCGTCGATAAATTTGTGAATGCAAGTCCTATGGTTTTTATGTTTAGTTTTCATAAGTTATTTTTTGCTTTTTTATAATTTGTAAATTTTCATTTTAGTTTTTATTGTCTATGCTAATGTGTAAATTATAAAATTGCATTGTTTGGTAAATTCTTATAAGCTAATCAATGTCAGTTATGAGTTTTTATCTACTTTTAAACATGTGTTAGGAAACAGAACAAAATTAATTAAACAAGAAAATACATAATTGAAGGTGAAACTTTCTTTTTTAAGTAAGTTTCTCTTCATAGACAAATGAGCCATGATGATTTAAGATGAGGAGTTGAAATGGCTACAATGCCATCACCATGGTTTATAACATCATGGTAAGCTTTGGTGTATCAATTTATGGATGTTTAGATTCAATGCACCACATGTGAATGATAAACATTAAATAAAATACTAGGTGTGGGTCTTCTGAACGCATAATTTGGAACATGAGTACCATATTTTGTTTGTGATTTCTAGTTTTGCGTTATTGAAATTTTTAAACATGGTGTAGTATGATTTTTTTTTATCTTTTATAATTTAAAAATGTGAATGAAAGTTAAGGAGATTTTGTTATTACATATAAATTTAATTCAATTAGATGATATAAGTGTGAATGTTTGAATTTAAAAGAAGTAAATGATTATGTGAATAAGATAAGAATAAGCATGTATATAGATAAGAAATAAGAAAGATGAATTCAATAAATACGAAATAAAAAATGAAAAGAAAGATTATTGAAATGATAGAAGAACCTCGTCTCATTTGGAATATCATATAAGTGACGAATGAATTATTACTTGATCCATCCAATAATGTAAGGAAAAAGATTCAAAAAACAATATAATTCTCTCTTTTAAATAATCTCTCAGTTAATTCAAATATATCCAAAGTTGTGTTACAAATTGAAAACAATATTGGTTGAGTTAAAGAGAAGAGGAAAATTGAACTTTATTTCTTTTTTTAAATTTAAAGACTAAGAATGATCATTTTTAGAAAATTGATTATTTTTTGTCAATTATTGTTTATTAGAATTGTAAAAACAAAAATAATCAATTAAGTCTTAGCTTCAATTAAATATTAATTTGATAGACAGTATTTTTACGTAACTTAAATTCAGATAGCAGGTGAAGGTAAGAGAGAGTTTTACACATAAATTTTGATACACTCTTTTACAATAATAATATATAATTTCTTTGTCATGTGACAATGATTTAACTAAAAACAAATTTTAATGTAGTATAGACTCCTACAAGAATGAAAACAACATAATATAACAAACTACTTACCCCTACTAAAACTTTATCTAATGAGAGGGAAGCAAACGAACTGAGCGAGACCAAGGTAAGGAAATGGCAATGCAGAAATGAAAAGACTGTGGTTCACGAATGCAAAAAAACAGAAGTCAAGGTTTTGGGTTTCACTGTAAGCAGAAGAGAGAAGCCAAAGTTTTGGAGTTCACAAGCGGAAGGAGAGAAATGGTGCGAAAGTAAAAAATTGCCTTCTAATTTAATAATTTCATTTTAAATTTTTTTTTAAAATTCTTTTATTATAATCCGTACCAAAATTTTGTATGTAACAGATTATTTTATTTACATACCAATTCCACTATTATTACATATGGAAAATATTTTTATAAATTTTTCCTGCCCCAACATGTAAATTATATATACAAAATTTATGCGAATCACTCGTACCAATCTAATTCAATGTTACATATAAAAAAATCCGTACATAACTCAGTTTTATATACAAATAAAATTTTATATGTAAAATTTGTACTTAAATGCTTATTTACATATAAATTTATATTTATATATAATTTTTAATATGTAATAACAAAATTTCCTGTAATGCAAAAAGTTACAAAATCATGTACTCTGAAATCAATTGAAACTACATGTTCAAAAGAAATCAGAAAAACTCAAAAAGTTACATAATCAATGTAGTCTGAAATTGAAACTACATGTTTAATAGAAATTGTAAAACTCCTTTGTACGCATTTAATAATTCATGAAAAGCTCCAGTAAGTTCTTCAAGATTGACTTTCTTGTTTTCAGAAATTTTAAATACACAGAGTACTCTTTTCTATTTTTTCAAAACAGAGAAAGATAATTATTTATTAAATTTATATATTATTTGATTCAATCAATTAATACCTCAAGTGATTTGAATGATTTCACTTAAATGAAAATAATTGATCATATTGAACATTCAATCTATTAAAAGTAGTAACAATGCATTTTTCTTGATAAAACTCTTTATGAAAGATTTAAAAATACATTCTAAGACATTTTGTGGATCAAATGCACATAACAGGAAACATATTACCAAACATCTAGATCAATGATTAAGTTGAAGTTAACGTTTCACATGAGTCACACTTTACGTACCAATGTCATAGATGCCTAATCTTCTTCTGGTCTTTTCTTTATATTTTATATTTTGGTCAAGAATTTGAATGGTTTTTTATGGACTTGAATGACTTCCAAATGCTTTTTGTGTCCTTGCCTTTTTATGTTCATATTCCCTAATCTTATTTGACTTAATAGATGCAAATAAAAAAAATTATTTACATGTATTTTACAATTGAAAGAAAATATAATGAAATATTTACATGTATTTTACAATTGAAAGAAAATATAATGAAAGTAAATTTTAATTACAATGAAAGTAATTTCTATTATCTAAATAAATTTATTTATTTATTTTAAATTAATAAAGATTTTTTCGTTCATGCACTCACTAATAAAGGTAATTCAAATCCTACTCTCACGAAATATTGTTCATCATCTTCTCCAAGTTCATGCAGTTCACGCAACTCTTCACTGTTATCACCATGGGTTGCTAAGTGATTTGATGAAGTCAACTTGGATCAAAGCTTGTTGAGTGATTTGATGAAGTCATCATAGACCTTGATGGGAGTTCTCTTGGATTTTGGTCTAGGACTAAGGTTGTGTGTTTAAGTGTGGTTTTTGATTCAAAACCAAGAGTTGCATGATATTTCATTTAGAAAGAGCTCCAAGAATTCACTTTGTTTAATAAATAATTAAATGGATTTAAGTAAGGAATTAATAGTTTTTGAAAACCCTTTTTAAGAGGAAAATCACATAACTATTCCCATAAATTAACTTGTTTTTTATGTTTTTCAGAAAAATCATAGATTGAATCCAAGAATCAATTGATTGATTTTTGACTGTTTTAACAATTTTAAAATAAAGTGCTTATAAAAGGTGTCACGCACGTTTCACTTAGTAAGAAATTGATCATTTAAGAATTACATAGTGAAAAAAGCGTGCTAATACCTTGAGACATTGTTTTACATCAAGAAAAATCTCAAGAACTTGAATCTTGGAGCTTTTCTTTGTGGAATTTTCGTACATACTTGGTTCTGCACCAAAGCTAGGTCTTTTGCATTGGTATTGATATCAATTTATACTCTGTATCTATGCAGAAGCAATTCGGGTTTCATTTCATCTTGTATTTTGAGTGGTTTTGATTACAAATTGCATAGGTTTTGTGGTTTGTAATTGTATGGTTGTCTTTCAAATTGCATAGGATGTGTAATTTGTAATTGTGTAGTAGGGTTTTCCATTGTTATGCAGCTTTTGTGGGGTTCAGGGGTTGTGTTCTATAGTGTGCAGTGGGTTCTTGCTTGGTACAAGTGTAATTATATTGAATTGGATTGGTCTTGGTGATCTTTGAGTGAATTTCTTTGCTTGTTGGCAAAGAGACTGGATGTAGCCTTTGAGGAAGGGTGAACCAGTATAAATCTTGGTATTCTTGGTCTCTCTTTATACCTTTCTTGAATCGCAAATCATCCTTGCTGCATTATGTGAAATTTGTCAAGTTTTAAATTAATTGATTTCGGGTTTCAATTAATTAATTTTTCTGGAACTGCATAATACACTGCATAATTCTAAGTTTATGTGATTTCAAATTTGCACCTAATAATATTCTTGTTCTTCTGCGCAAATTTGGTTTCCGACATTTTTGTCTTCTGAAAAATCAACTAATTGTTTTTCGGCTTCAATCAATTGATTTTTTTTTCTCCTGTTATTTAGTGCTTTCTGTAATTGTTTGATTCACCTGTTTAACTAATTGCTTCCTGTTCTTGATTCCAATTTGTTGTTTTCAACTAATTGTATTTCCTGACCAATTGATTGGAATTTTGGAACTTTGTTTTCTTTAAGGAATATCAATTAATTGTGTTTCGGTTTCAATTAATTGAATCTGGATTTTGAAAAAACTTGAAAAATCACATTCCTAGTTTAGGTTTTTTTACTGTATGAAGTTGTTCTTCGAAATTGGTTAAGTTTCTGTTCAATTAATTGTTTCTTGTATTCAATTAATTGAATTTGTGTTGTTTTGTATTGTGAGTGCCTTTCAATCAATTGTTTATGGTATTCAACTGGTTTTTCTAGACGGGACTGCATTATGTTCTTCTTTTAATTAATTGCTTCCGCATTTTAATAAATTATTTTTTGCTGATTGCTGTTTTATGCGTGTTTTTCAATTGATTATTTTTAACTTTTAATTAATTGATTTTTTGTCGTGCACTTCAAACTCAAACTTTTGATTGTTTTAGTAAAGAGTTTTCATTCTACACTTAATTACTTTTCATATTTTGCTTAAATTTTTTGAAAGTTCAATTTACCTCTCCCTTTTGAACTTAGTCTAAAATACTTTTCACCAGTTCTTTTAATCTTCCAAAATAACGGTAAAAGGAAAGGAGATATACATATTGCCTTTATTTTCAAACATTTTTCCAATGAGGTATCCCTAAGCCTCACATCTATTCTTCTTTATCAAATTCATTTTTTTTCATATAGATACTGGTTTTAACTTATGATTTTCTATACTGTGATTGATTTGTTTGTTTACACTTGTGATCATAATGTGATTATTGGATGCGGTTTGCAGCTGAATGACATGTTCCTTGAGGTTTCAAATGAGCTGAAGTGATTGCTCATTTATCTTGACTATTCACTATTGTGGTTTATCCTATGTTTCATTGATTTATATGATGATTTATTGTGTTTTTTTTCACTTTTCATTACGGTGAAGTTGATATTATTAACAAACTTGAAATTTTACGTTTAGAATTTCTTAAAGGCAATTCTTTAAAAACGTATGTATATCTCACTTTTTTCTCTTTATTTTATTCTGTTAAATATGGGATGTATGATAGAGCAACAGTAATGGATGCACCAAATCCTGCGCTATCTTTCTCTTCAAACATTTCAACATTCTTCCTTGGAAATGATTGGAAGACGAATGTAACAGAGAATTCTGTTATGCTTAGGGGTGTAGCCTATACAATTTTTACCTTCAGAAATTTTGAAGACGTACCTTTAACACTGGAAGGACCTTTGTGGTGATTATGTTCTGCATGCCACATACGAACCACAACAACCTAATAATAAATTTGTTTACACCATCCATGTGATAAGGCATCGTATTTTTAATAATTTGAATGATATGTAATTTTTTTGTAAGATAAATATATATATATATATATATATATATATATATATATATATATATATATATATATATATATATATATATATTTATAT
>Ga0209700_104570_pt1 | contig 24697 bp, 13 predicted proteins | sample SiratroredBW_FD_187528 | JGI IMG/M metagenome (GOLD analysis project Ga0209700, IMG submission 187528) | Root nodule microbial communities of legume samples collected from California, USA - Siratro red BW (SPAdes) (version 2) | ecosystem: Host-associated > Plants > Roots > Nodule | place: USA...
TTTTGAAAAAAAAAAAAAAACAAATGAAACCTCATACCACGTTCCCTGCACTTTCATTTTATTTTATTCAAATTTTAGTAAAAGAAGAAATGGAGAGAGTCTTAGACCCAATTTGATTAGTATAATTTTAGTTACAATTATTAACGTATGAAAAGTATCAAGGAATATTATAAATTATTTTCAATCTCATATACCGTTGGTTTGATTTGTAAAGTGCTGAAGGATTAAAAAATAAAGATAAAAAATATTTTGATTTAAAAGTAGTCGTAAAGGGTCACAAGATGAGATTAAATCTAGAGGATGTACTCAGTTCCTCTTCATATTTCTCTATTATATAATTTATTACTTTATTTTTTATTTTTCATATTAGTAAATTTCTCTTATTTTCATTTGTGATTGTACAATTAGTTTTACATTAACATTTTTTAAAATATAGGATATGCTTTAGCTATTACAAGCAGGCCTATATATGAAGTCTTATCTCATTACAATGTTAACAGAAAATATTAAGACTAATACATAAATATATATATATATATATATATATATATATATATATATATATATATATATATATATATATATATTTTTTTTTTCAAGATAAAAATTAGTCAAACTCACATCTTCTCTCATTATGATTCATTTTTCTCACATGCATCAATATTATGGAGAAAAAAAAATCTAAATTCAGAAGATAAAATAATAAAAAAAGCTTAATTTTGTTCGATTTGGTTTTTGAAAAAGAGAAGAAAATAAGTTGTTTTTAAACAACTACAATCGTTTCTCCCTCTTCCCAGATTGGAACGAAACATTAGGGAAACAATGCTTTCTTTTAAAACAAAACATCTAAAAGTGAATCAGACACAATTTCATATAATTTCACCCACAAAATAAATAAAAATTATCGATGATCATTCCTAAATTTTATCGAAGAACATTTTAATCTGTAACATCTAACAATGGTGGGCGTAAACTAATTTGTGGCAGCTTGATTTGTCTTGTGGAACAAGGCATTGCATTCGTGGACCAAAACAAACCAAACAAGACACTGAAGTCGCAAAGGATTTGAGTGCACGTCTAGAATTTCGTGAAGGACAAAATCCACAGGAACAAACTTTGCATCTTGTAATTTCCGTTCTCTGTCTTGTAATTTCCTTCACTGTTACCTCAGTTTCGGTTTCGATTGGTACGAACCACAAAAAACAATTCCCTTTGCACCCCACAAGCCATTGCTTCTTCCCATATCAGAAGTTTCTACCAAACAGACACTAACTTGAAGAAAAGCAAAAAAATTCTAACTTTAAGCCACCCCATCAAACCATATGATCCAGCTAAAAACCATGAACAAGAAAAGGAAACAGCAGAATGAATTATAATCACGTTCGAGAGTGATATATATATAATTTCAGCTTTTCATGCTTGATCCTCTACCCTGGCACGTGTGAGTCCAACGCATGCATCAACGAAATCATGGTCGATGAAATCCGTGGAAAATACCTGCAATCTGTCTGCATACCCTTTGGAAAAGCACTGGCTAATGAAGAGTCTTGCATAGCCATGAATGCGTTCCGTGACAGGCTTCACACACACAACGGGGTTGTCCGCCACCGGAGTAACGGTGTTCTCCACTCTGTAGAAGTATTTTCTGGACGTAACAGGTTGCTGTTCGCTGAGATGCTTCATGTTGCTCTCGAACTTGGTTGATGGCAAATCAGTGTTGATCCAGTTATCCTTCAAATACCCTGCACTCCACAGAGAACTTCCCGCTGGAGGCTGCGGCGATTTTCTTGGCTTCCAAACGCATATAACTCTCTTTGGTAACACCTCTGCCATGGTCTTTTCAAAAACATTATCATCCTGGGGAACTAGGTAATCCCCAAGTTGCTCCTGAAGGTACTTGTCGAATTCGGGAGGATCCTCGTACCCAAACTCGGTTCTTACCTATGATCATGCAAATATACGATATGCATGTCAGATACAATACCTGTTATAGGATCATTCTAAAAATACATATAATATGATGTATAGTACATGTTTCTGTATCATTTAGTGTATTAGAGTTTTGTAAATTTTGATTACGGCCTTATAATTCATATCAACGATAGGTTCTAACCTCGAGGATGATGATTTCGGATTGGGTTTCTGATAAGAACTTCTTGATATCTTTGATGACAACGTCCATGCTGTATGTGAGGAGGACTCCGTGGCATACTTTGCGATCCTGTTGCACCCGAATGTCGATGACCCTTGTCCCCATCACGAGCTGGTTGTAGATGGACAAGGATTGGCATTGAGCAAAAGGGCGAGTGATGCATGGGATGCCAATCTTGTTGGTTGCAGAATCATGGGTTCCAGGCCAAACGATTTGCTTTAGCACAACTTTCTCTGGGTGGAGTTCGGACATCCAGTTTTTTCTGTCATTTGGATGGTAATCTGAGCCAGGGAAGCCTTCCCCAGAGTTTCTGAGATCAGACAGAGTTTTTCCCTCTCTTTCGATTGCCTTTCGTTTCTCAACCTGTTTGGAGACCTGGGAACCCATAGGAGAGGAACAACAACAACAGCAAAAGAAGGACGAATTCCCAGTTCTTCCTCTTTTTTTGCTGTTGCTGGAGTCAGCTGTTGCAGGATATGACTTTGTTGGTGGTGGTTGAATTTAATATAATAAGGCATGGTGCCGTCAGAATGGATTGTTTTTTTAATCAATGTGAATGGAGTTGCTGAACTGGACAAAGGTTGAGAAATATGAAATGATTCTTGTGCTTTCTTCACTCAATTGTTTTTGGTTATCTCGAAGAATTTTGGATTTGGATTAGGAAGGACTCCTCTATTAGTATTAACCTATTGTTGTCTTTAACGTCGTGGGAACCTTCGCTCCAATTATTGGTAAGGAGTTATAATCGAGATAAATTCTGGACCTGTGGCGTGGTCCAATTGGGTGGCTGTTGAAGCTTCTCTGACTAACTATTTGCTGTTTTATTCGTTTAGAACAAGTATTTTAATTCGCTTAGTATGACCAATTTTAATCGGCAACAAACGATTATCACGAGTGAAAAAAAAGAATGACCAATTTTAATTCTTGATCAGCCGTTAGTAAACAAATGAATCAGACTTTATTGTAATCAGACACATGGGTATTAGTAATAGGCTGTAGGGAATGAGAATCTCTTCCAGTTTTAACTCGTAATTCACAAGATCAAACTTCATATCAGAACCAGAAATCCATTGTTTATTTTGCTGGTTTTACTGTGATGATGAAACTTGTCATAAAATCCATCAGTCTAGTTGGCTAAGTTTTGTTTTCTGCTCATGTTTGTCCACTGAGATGTTATGTTGTATATTCAATAAGAAAATATAGTCTTCGGTCCTTTACCTACATGGATCAAATTGAAAGTTTATAACAGAAAATGAAATACAAGCAACTGTCAAGAACTCGATGCCTTTATTTGAAATCGTGCATATTATTGGCATCATACGCAGGGGCACTATCCAATCTTTCTTTTCTGTAACATTAATAGTGATGCTTGTTAAGCTCTTGTTCCTATGGGTGGAAAAATTTGATCTTATATATCCATATCAATTACCTGAGCGTTGCAAAAAATATTAAACTGTCAAAACAACGCTATAAGTTTAGTAGCATAGATTGCTTTAACACCCTCTACGCGATTCAAAATGAAGGGTTTCAGAGATTGCGCATTGAGACCGGAAATGGAAAATATTTGTGAACTAGAAGAACATGAAATCAGCCTCCATCACCTCACACAGGAATCTTTGAACTCTCGAGTGATCTCAAATCGACATCTTACAGTATCCACCAATCAATGACTGCTAGGATTTCGATTTGTAATTTCACAATTAGCATTCCCATATTCCATCATCAAGGTCTTACGGCAAACATTCCAGGTCATGTTAAGGAAAGGGATGTGCTTCGAAAAGAAGAAGGAACATCAGTGACGGGGAAATTTTGTTTTCTTTATTTTATTCAGTTGGGGAAAAAATACAAATAAAACAATGGGCGAAAAAAAAATCTTTCATAAAAATTTCTTCGGTTCTTCCCACCCACCAATGTTCTCATTCCTCAGTATTTATGGAGGAAACATCTGGTAAGTATAAACCGTGGAAGTTCAACTCGGCAGAATATGGTGTCAGCAAAAATAGAAAGTGAAAAGGAAAAAGAATAGTGACTTAGTCAGTGAAATATATATTCCTGCTCTCTGGAAAAAAATTATCCACTGGCAAAAATCTCTAACTTTCACATCCCAAAGTTAGGACACGGTCTTCCATGTTGATATTTAATCAAGTGCCACAAAGGTGTGCACATTGATTCCTTCAGAGGGTGTGACACATCTAATACAGTGAAGTGCGAGCCTTATTATCAATGTCAATTCAACTAATGGCCTGCTCTTTTCCTCCGTGTCTCGCATCCAAAATATGTCTTATTTTCTCAACCAATTCCCATTTTCCAAGTGCAGCATAAATACTTGATAGTAATTCGTAGGCAGCAGAGGATTGTGGCTGCAATTTGATAAGGAGTACAGCTACTTCTCTCCCATGATCTATATTCCCAAGCAATCTACATACAACATGGTCACCTGGCTTAGAATCCGTCATCTGCAGATCCTTCACCGATTCATTAAAACACCCAGCTTCACCCAAAAGATTAGTTAAGCATGCGTAGTGTTCTTGGTCGGGGACGACACCATGCTCACTAGTCATGGACTTGAATAACTGAAGCCCTTCCTGTACAAGACCTGAATGACTACAAGCATTTAAAATGCTGACAAAAGTGGTCCTATTTGGCTTCACTCCTGATCTTAGCATATTATATAGCATCATAATTGCTTCTATGCCATAGCTATAGTGAGCCAGTGCTGATAAAATCGTGTTCCACAACCCAACATCCTGCTTATTTCCAGTGAAATTAAAGACTCGCCTGGCAGTTTCCAACCTTCCACATTTCAAATACATGTCAACAATAGCACTAGTTACAACAGTATTAGGTTTGATGCTATTTCGCACCAAAAACGCATGTATTTGTTTACCATGCTTCAATGAAGCAATAGTAGCACAAGCTAATAGACAAGTACTGAACGTAAATTGATCAGGTCTAACTTGATGCTTGATCATCTCTTTAAACACTCCAAGTGCTTCATGACCCATACCATTTCTAGAGTAACCTCTAATCAAAGATGTCCACGAACAGGAGTTGCTTTTAGGCATCTGACTAAACAACTCAGCGCCTGATTCCATGTCGCCCCACGCGGCATAAGCCGAAACTAATGTCGTCCACGCACGAACATCCCTCACAGGCATGTCATCAAATAATCTCCTAGCATCTTCCATCTTTCCACATTTTGCATAAGCATCAATAATTAAGCTGGATATAACCACATTGGACAAAAACCCAACAACCAAAACCTGCCCATGGATCTGCCTACAAAGTTCAAATTCCTTCAACTTTACAGAAACAATCAAGACACTGGCAAAACTAAATTCGTTATACCCCACAGACAATCTCCTAAACTGTCGATAAAATCTCAAAGCCTCGTCAAAACTGCCACGGTGCGCATACCCAGCCACCATTGAATTCCAAGATACATAATCCTTGTGAGGCATTCGGTGGAAGAAGCTCCTAGCCTGCTTCATCATTCCCAATTTAGCATACCCAGAAAGCATATTGTTCCAAGTGTACAAATTTCTATCGTCCATTTTGTCGAACACCTGGCGTGCCTGAACGAAATCGCCGCAGCTGAAGTACATCGAGATCAGGTGGTTGGCTAGAAGCGTTGGGGGGCGTTTGAAACCGGTGAGCTTCAAGTGGAGGTGAATCAACTTGCCCTCTCGGAAAGACCTGGTTTTGGAACAGCGGCGCAAGAGGGTGGCGAGAATGTGAGACGGTAAGCGAATGCCCTTGAGGCGCAATAGGTCCAGAGAAGAAACGGCGTCGTAGAGGGAAGATTTGGAGAAAAGGGGTTTGACGATGCAGATGTTGTGGGGGGATTTGGGAGTTGGGAACGAGGGAGATGGCATTGGCATTGCAGAGAAAGACCATGTGAATGTGAAGGGTGCAAGTTTGACTTGAACAACTTCATCATCTATTTCAGCGACGATGAATGGGAATATGAGAAGAAATTGGAGGGAGGCTTCGGTGGCGAATTCGTTGAACCAGCTCCGGCCACCATGGACGGCGGATCTTGTCCAAACCAATATGGCTCAGCAGCACATTGGCCTGAACCCTGCTTTAACAAAACCGTATTAACCTTCTTTTACTTTGATTTTCGTTTTTTCTTTCTTAATTACACAGTTATCGCTTTATTTCTTTATTTCTTATTTTTAAATATTAGGGTGTTAATTAAAATTTTGTCTATGTTTCTACGTAAATTTTCTTAAAACGAGCAATAAATTGGAAATAAAGTGACATATTTATAATTACGAGACAAAATAAAACTAATAAGAAAAAAAAACATGTGCTTAAATTTTAAAACTTCATTTTACAGTAAAATCAAAATCTGTCAATAATTTATTTTATTGAGAAATTAAATTATTTTGCTATAATATTTGTTAGTGAAATTATTTTTAGGTTATGTTTGGTTCATTTTTTATTTAAATTAAATTATAACTCAAGATAGCGACTTAATAAAGGAAATAAATTTTGGCTGGTAATTTTCTTTTTTTTAGTTTTAAAAATGGAAATTTTAAACTTATTTAAAACTAATCTCTTCACTGAATATTTTGATGAAATAAAAGTTATGCCTAAACACTTTCGTTTACAATTGTGCAAAAAGTATTTCAGTCCACCAGTCTTATTTTAATGATAAAAAAGTAGATAAAAGTAATAAAATATATACTTTTAAAAATTATTTTGAAATGCCAAAAATTATTTTAATTAATAAAATCAGATACTTATATAATTTATCTAATTGTTCAAGTTTTTTTTCTCTAGCTTTTATACTTAGAAATAATTCATTTTAGTCTCTAAACTTACACTTTTAATCACTTTTACTTTATTTGATGCTCTTTTTTTTTCGTTTTTAATATATAAACTCGTATGAACTGAAAAAAAAGTAATGTTAATATTTATAAGATTTAAAATAAAAATTAAATCTAAATATGAAATGCAAATATTTTATTACATATAATATTAATTATAAAACATAGAATGTTTAAGGTCTTTTATACATTGTTTTCAATATAAAAAAAAACTTATTTCAAAATAATTCAATAGTGTCAATATGTATTAAATAGTATTTGAGAAAACTTTAAATGCATTTAATGGGTGTTATAATTCAAAACTTAAAAATTATCTTCAAATTAATAATTAAAATAAATAAAAACAATAATTCAAATTAATTTTGGAAAAAGTTCAAATTCTAAAGTATGAATAAATAGTTTAATTATTCTTAAAGAACCTAAAAATATTATTAGTAATTATATTTTAATTTATTTATATGGTACTTTTATAATTTGAATTTACATTAATTATAGATTGATAGTTAGTTATTTCTTAAATTTTGTGATTGAGATATATGCAATAATTATACTTATATTGAATATAAAATGAGCAATAATCTAAAATTAATTTTGAAAACCATTTTTTCATAAATAACCTCATTTATGTCATTAGTTTATTAATTTAAACTATAATCAAAACCATTATTAGTGGCAGAAGATCATGAAAGTAATAAAAAATTGTATTGAATAGAGTCTCAATACTTAAGATTTTAGATTTAAATCTTATAAATGAAAAAAAAAACATAATTGAAAAAAATATATCCTTAAAGAATGTTAGTCAATATTTTCAAATAAAATTAATCATTGACATAGTCGGGAATGCTTATTCTAAAAAATATTGTTATAAAAAAACACAAATATGTAATATAACATAAACTTTTTTTTTCAAAAGATACATCGCACAATATTGACTAAAAAATGAGTACATATTTATTTTTATAATTTGGTAAGTACTGTTAAAAGACTAAAAATATTGTGCCAACATAAAAAAAAAGAAAAATTCTGTGTGTAAAAAAATACAATTTCATTACTGAAAGAAAACCAACATGTAACTTATTTTCTTGTCAGGGACTTAATATAAATTTGTAAAAAAAAAAAATGATATATCTAATAATGCAACTCATATTTTATAGTGAATTCATTAATTAGGTGTGGTATTTGGTGATGTGTAACATATGGATAAGAACACCAACGAAAAAAATACCAACTTTGCTTGTTACAACTAACTTTTACAAAAGAAAATTTCAATTTCTGATATTGCGTTTTGGGAGGATGCATTTCTACAGTTTTTTAAGAAATATAAAAAAAATGTGGATGAAAAATGTATTTACTTAGTTCCTTGCAAATAGTGTAATTAAAATTAATTTGTAAAATAATATCTAATTTATATATTATAGTTTTAACCATTGTAGATCTTTAACCCTCTTTCACATTAAAATAAATATATATATATATATATATATATATATATATATATATATATATTAAATATGAGATTAGATAGGAAACTAATAACAGTAAAACAAAACTTGATTGAATTCTGAAATCGATTTATTTGATAACCAACAATAACAAAATTAATTGTTTTTAATTAACTTTACAGTCTATTTATAAATATTATATCACAATGATTATTCAAACTATAATTTTATATGTCAACTGATTATACACATGTTTTAGCGTCTATAATATAATAAACACAACTTCTTACACTTAGTTAATCATTTTTTATTCTCAAAATATCTTTCATTTTCTATGTAGTGCAATTATGACAAAATAAGATATAAAATATATAAGAGAAGCAATGAATTATATAAGATAATTTTATATTAGTTAATGTATTGTATTATATTATGACTAGTTTTCAATCAATATATTATATTTTACTAAACAAACTAATATTATAAAATATAATAAGACTGGTTAATTTTAGATAATCATTTGATTATTGTTTGGATTTGTAATTACCTATAAATAATCCCTTAGGTATTATCTAGATTTATAATCAACTTCTTCCATGTCTCACAACACCCATTAATTTGAAGAAGTCGTATTAAATTATGGGTTTAAGCCCATGTCCCAACAAAAATGTTGTCATTGCCTTTCATCTGACAACTCTTGTGGCTTGGTTACAAACCCAAAGGGCTTGTGGAAGCATGACACCAAATGTGTCTAAAGTTTCTTTTGAACTCAGTGTTGTTGCTGGATAAATTCAAAGTTGAGTTTGTTGCCTTAGGATACAAGATGATTGAACAAGTTAGTAAAACTACAATAAAAAGTGTGCCAAGTGTGAAAGGTGTAAAAGTGCAACTTCTATATTCTACTTAATTGAGTTTGTAAATAGAGAATAACAAATCTCCATGAGAGACTCATGGTATAGCATTAGGATGAGCATGATACTTATCTTTTAAAAAAACATTATACATATATACAAATAATGCATAAAAATATTTTACATGTCAGATATTTTGAGTAAACAAGATTCAAACTTCTTATTAAGTACAATTCGCATTCCCAACCTCACTGGTCTAATTAGATATATATTACGAAATAAAAAGAATGACTTCATCTTCATTAAACAAACTCCAATAGTCATAAATTTATACACAAAACTTAAATTTACTTAAAAAAAAAATTGATAGCTAAATTAAAGATATTGTCGCAACCTAAATTAACGTATATTTATTCTTACGAAAGAAATTAGACAGACACCTAACTTAAGTATCCAAAAGTGTCATTCACACAATGAAACCAATAAAAAGATAAAAATAAATAAAAATCTCCAAACAAAATTTCAATTAACAGCTTTTGTTCTCCATTCTTATAGTTTCACCAAATTAAACTAACTTTTGAAAAAAAAAAAAAGAATGACTAATTCAAAATAAAAAAAATATTTTAGAAAGATGTTAATTTTTATGAAATAAAATTCAAATAGTTATTTTATTTATTTATAAATTTATAGTCTTTAACTATTAACTCGGAAATCTATTAAGAAAAAAAATACCTTAAAAAATAAAGTTCTTTATAAAATAGAATTTGACAGTTAATTTTTTTATTTATAAATTATTTTAATTTATACAATAAATATTCGAATTTCATCGTACTTTAACTATTTTTAATAGACCAATAAATCAATTGTTACAATTATAATAATATCAATAACTATAAACAATTTAAAATAACAAATAAAATTATTAGCAGCAAAATAATCCACTTTTCTTTTTTCACTTTATTCCGTTTAATCCAACTAACCTCATTTTTTTTCATATATATATATATATATATATATATATTATGATTCGGATTAAATAAGGTAATTATACACTCATTCTATAAATAAAGGTGATTAGATCGTTTTAAGTTGTCTATAACGAAAGTAATGCTATAATTATTAATTATGTGGGGTTAAACTTGTTGATGGATCAATTTTTTTAAAAAATTGTTGCATCGTGATAAGTGATAGAATAAGTCATTTTTTCAAAAAATATATTAAGCTGATTTTACATGTATGTACATTTGAAAACTTATTTATAAATCGTGTTTGTTTTAGTGTATTGTTTTCAAGGTATAAAAGAAAGTAAGCGGCTACCAAATGAATATATATATATATCAGTGAAAAATTTAACAACGAATATGATTATACATTTTTTACAAAATAGAAAGATTTCAGTGACCTATAATTACATTAACGAAAAGTTATTATACATGATAATTGCAAACAATGCCTACTTTAATTACATTGGTGAGAAAACATGTTGGATAAGTAACAGTGAATAAGTATTAGTACATAAAATAGATTGAACTGAGTGAAAAAAAAAAAAAAGACTCCGGTAATATTTAAAAATAAGAGATTAATTGAAATGATTAAATAATAATAATAATAGTGCGTTGGGATGTTAAGTGTCCATAATGCGAGCGTCGACATCGAGGGACGGTAAAGGTCCGCGGTCACCCACGTGAAACGCAAGCCACATGATCAAATCAAATCTATAACAGGAAATCCCTATTCCTCTTTTCATCCACGTCACCGTGATTTGCGTATTTGACGACGATTCCTATGCGCTCTTCTCCACCCTCCGATCCTTTTTCCTCACTCCAATCTCCCACCCTTCATCTACCCTTATCTCCACATTTCACTCCACCTCTTTACTACTACTGCTATTGCTATTGCAAACGCTTTCTCATCTCATTTTATGAACACTTTCTTCTCTCCGTTTCATTTCACCCCAACTCATCACTCACTCACTTTCCCTCTTTCTCTCTCTCTCTCTCTCTCGCCCTTTCCCTAATCCACCCCTGATTCTCAGGTTAGTTTCTCCTTTTCTGTTCGCTTTTTCCTCTGTTTGCTTTATTTTATGCTAAACCCTAATCCAATCCGCACTTCTCATTACTTCATTCAATCCGTTATTCCGTCACTCTCCATTCTCAACATTGTTCCTTTTTATTCTAACGTTTTAGTTTATTTCAATTGGTTATTATTGTTGTTGAAACTTGTGAATTGTAACTTCAATTAGAAATGTTAACGTTTCGGTGTGTGTTTGGTTGATTGATTTCCCCGCCGCCTCTAAATTTTTTATGTACGGTTATGTGGCTTTCTGATTCCCCGCTTTTTGATTAATCTAGGGTTTCTCAGTGAAGTCGAGGATTTGTTATGGATTATGAGGCTGGTGGTTTTGGTGCCAATGGCGAGGGAGAGAGCAAGAGAGTGGGTGAAGGGGTTTCCGAGGAGAGTATGGTGGGGGTCGATAGTTTGAAGAGTTTAGATACAGAGGAGGATTTTCAGGAGGCAATGGAGCCACGGGAGCAGGTTCATGATCATGGATCCGAACTCCTTTCGGAGGAGGCTGTAGTTGAGAAACAGGATGATTCCAACACTGGTAGTGCATTGACTTCGGCTTTGGTGGATGAAAAAGGTCCGGATGTCGTTCAGGAGCCTGATTCCTCTGAGGAGGCTGTTGGGGCTGGTTCTGACAATGGGAAGCTCGGGGAAACTGATGTAGTTGCTTATCAGGATTTGGAAAGGGATGGGCCGGGAAGTCATAATGTTCATGTGGATGGTGTTGCTTCTGGAGTGTCTGGAGATGGAGATTTTTGTGCTGGTTCTAATGGTGTGGGGGATGATAATTTGGAGCGTAGTGATGGGGGTGGTGGAAAGGAAGAGTCTGGGTTAAATTCTGATGTAGAGGTGTTAGTTAAGGAGAATGGTGTTGTGGTGGATGAAAACTCTGGTTTGATGAGTGAGAAAGCTGAAGTTGATGAATCTGAATTCATTACTCCTAGAGAAAATGGTGGTATAACATTGGATGATGTAAGCATAGACAAGGAGGACGATGTCGCCGCTGAGGTTATTATCAAATCTGAATCCGGTGAGGTGATTCCAGCTGAAGGTACTGATGCTGGGGATTTGCAGGAGTGTGACGCAGATCTTGAACTTGGAGATGACAATGTAGAGGTAAAGTTAAATGCTTCAGCTGATTCTTCTGGTGAGATTCAAGATGATACATGTGAAGAAGTACATGACAATTCAGCTCACATGACTTTAGAACAACAGGATGAAGTAATTAGGGATGTCAAGGATATTACTCTGGGCACTGATATAAGCCATGAGGATAGAAATGGTGAAGAAATGAGTACCCCTGGCATTCAGAATGCTGAATTAAGTGGTTATGGAAATGGTGATGGCGAAGATGAAAGCTCATCCTTTTTGGAAAATCCCTCAACTAAGGAGACATTGCCCATTCAGGAGGTTAGTGCAGCTGATCCGAAGGAAGGAAGTAATAAGGATGATCAATCTCAGATTTCAGATGAAAATCATAAAGATGATGACAACTCTTATGTGGTTGAAGAGCCTGAAAGGATACAGGAGAAGATTATTCAAGAGACAAAAACCACACGAGAGACTGGAGAGCAACCTGTTCAACCTTCAGCAGATATTTCTTCTTCGTCTGAGAGGTCTGCTGATTCTGGGCCTCGGCCTGTTCTTCCTTCATCCGAAAATTCTGCTGGTGCTGGGGCTACTCCTGTTCGTCCAGCCGGCCTTGGTCGTGTAGCCCCATTGCTCGAACCTGCCTCTCGGGTGGTGCAGCAGCCTCGTGCTAATGGTACTGTGTCTAACTCTCAGTCCCAGCAAATGGAGGACTCCTCGAGTGGGGAGGCTGAGGAGTATGACGAGACACGTGAGAAACTTCAGATGATCAGGGTGAAGTTTTTACGGTTGGCTCATAGGCTTGGACAAACTCCCCATAACGTTGTTGTAGCTCAAGTTTTATATAGATTAGGACTAGCTGAGCAACTAAGAGGAAGGAATGGGGGCCGTGTTGGTGCTTTTAGTTTTGACCGTGCAAGTGCAATGGCCGAGCAGCTTGAAGCTGCAGGTCAGGAGCCACTTGATTTCTCTTGTACAATAATGGTCCTTGGAAAGACTGGAGTTGGTAAAAGTGCTACCATCAATTCTATTTTTGATGAGGTTAAGTTTAATACCAGTGCTTTTAATATGGGAACCAAGAAGGTTCAGGATGTCGTGGGAACAGTGCAGGGTATTAAGGTACGGGTCATTGATACGCCAGGACTTCTGCCTTCCTGGTCAGACCAGCGAAGCAATGAGAAGATCCTCCTCTCTGTGAAGAACTTCATTAAGAAAACTCCTCCTGATATTGTGTTGTATCTTGATAGGTTAGATATGCAAAGCAGGGATTTTAGTGACATGCCACTCTTACGCACAATTACAGAAATTTTTGGGCCATCCATATGGTTCAATGCCATTGTGGTTCTGACTCATGCAGCATCTGCCCCTCCTGAAGGCCCCAATGGCACTGCTTCGAGTTATGACATGTTTGTTACTCAGCGTTCTCACGTTGTGCAGCAAGCCATTCGCCAAGCAGCTGGTGACATGCGTCTCATGAATCCTGTATCCTTGGTAGAGAATCACTCTGCTTGCCGAACAAACAGGGCTGGCCAGAGAGTATTGCCAAATGGCCAGGTTTGGAAGCCTCATTTGCTACTTTTATCTTTTGCCTCTAAAATTCTGGCTGAAGCAAATGCTCTTCTTAAGTTACAAGATAATCCTCCTGGAAAGCCTTATATAGCACGAGCACGAGCGCCTCCATTACCTTTTCTTTTGTCAACCCTTCTTCAATCAAGACCACAGTTAAAGTTGCCACAGGAGCAGTTTGGTGATGATGACAGTCTTGATGATGACCTTGATGAGGCATCAGAGTCTGATGATGATGAACATGATGACTTGCCGCCATTTAAACCTTTAACGAAGGCCCAGGTGGAACAGCTGTCTAAAGCTCATAAGAAGGCATATTTTGATGAGTTAGAGTATAGGGAAAAGCTTTTGATGAAAAAACTATTGAAGGAAGAAAAAAAGCGGCGGAAATTGATGAAGAAAATGGCAGAAGCAGCGAAAGATCTACCTAGTGATTACAGTGAAAATGTGGAAGAAGAAGGTGGTGGTGCCGCTTCTGTTCCTGTTCCGATGCCAGATTTAGCCTTGCCTGCATCTTTTGATTCTGATAACCCCACTCACCGATATCGTTATCTTGATTCATCAAACCAGTGGCTTGTTAGACCTGTTCTAGAAACTCATGGATGGGATCATGATGTGGGTTATGAAGGTCTGAATGTTGAACGATTGTTCGTTGTCAAGGACAAGGTACCTTTGTCTTTCTCGGGTCAGGTTACTAAAGATAAAAAGGATGCAAATATTCAGATGGAAGTAGCCGGCTCAGTTAAGCATGGGGAAGGGAAAGCAACTTCCTTAGGTTTTGATATGCAGACTGTGGGGAAGGACTTGGCTTATACATTGCGCAGTGAGACAAGATTTACTAATTTTAGAAGAAATAAGGCAACCGCTGGTCTCTCATTTACTTTACTTGGTGATGCCTTATCTGGTGGAGTTAAGATTGAAGACAAATTGGTTGCTAGTAAGCGATTCAAGGTGGTTATCAGTGGTGGTGCAATGGCAGGGCGCAACGACATTGCTTATGGTGGCAGTTTGGAGGCCCAGTTGAGAGATAAGGATTACCCTTTAGGTCGTTTCTTATCTACTCTCGGGCTCTCTGTTATGGATTGGCATGGAGATCTTGCTGTTGGGTGCAATGTGCAATCTCAAATCCCAGTTGGACGACATACAAACCTGGTTGCCCGGGCCAATTTGAACAATCGAGGGGCAGGACAAATAAGTATTCGATTAAACAGTTCAGAACAGCTTCAAATTGCGTTGGTTGCTCTCATCCCTCTCGTAAAGAAGCTAGTTGGTTATCCTCAACAATTGCAGTATGGACAATATTAACGATGATAGTATTAGTTTACTTCAGCTGCAACACTTGCATGGTAATAGGGAATGACTTCAAGTTGGCATCTTTCAAGAAATGAGTGATACTGAATTTCGCTATGCTTTTTTATACTCAAGTTTGTCGTATTTGATCATATAGTACTTTTCTTCGTTAGCTATTCTCTTTCGGTGTTTTTGTGATATTATGCTGCTGAACTCCAAGAATTACATCATTTTTATTCTTGTCTTCTGCGGATATACTTGATGCCTTGTAAATTCTTCTCTTATTTCTTAGAATGTTAGTCACTTGTACTTTTTTGGTTTCTCTATACTCTAATAGCAGTTAGCAGTTTGTGCTCTCGGTGCTATTCCTTTAAATTTTGCTCTTTGGTTTTTGCCCCATTTTAAGTATGTGTCTGTCATCCATCCAAATCAACAAAACTGCTATTTAAATTATTAGAAAGTGTCATTGGGACTCTGCCAACGAAGTTCCAAAAGAGGTCATACCTTTTTCTCCCTTCCATGATATAGTACTTTAGTTATGTTTTTTATTTCATGAATTATTGATTGTGCTGGGCCATATTTTTTCTCGGCCTTTTGTTACTGCAAATAGTTGAAAACTATGATACAAGAACTACATGACAAGTTGGAGAGCAAAAAGCCCTAGACGACAAGGGCAATTCCATTGATTTCTGAACTGCTCACTTTTCCACCGTCTAAGTATATTCAAGCATACTAAACTATCGGCAGGTGCTTTAGTTAATGAACGGACTATCTTGTATTTCATTTGTCACCAGGGGCAGCAGCCAAGTCAGGTAATGTTTTATTTATTTATTTATTTATTTTGAAATATTCATGTTACATGCAAATCTTCCTCAATAAAGCACATGTAGTCACTTGGGGAAAAGCAACGTGTACCCTCCCACATATGCGATGGGCTTTGTGAAGCATGTCGATGTGAAATTTCAATTCTCTAAAAGGACTAGTCATCGCCCCTACGAAGCTTTATCAAAAACTCCTTTCCTACTCCATTCTCAGCCCTGTAATTTTTCAGGTTAAACGACAAAAAGTATAGACACTACATATATATACTCTGTCATTTTCAAGAGACCAGCACACATTTGGAAAATGCTTCTTATCAGATTCGATAAATTTAAATAAAAAAGGCCACGGCATAACAGTTGTCGGCACTTCAAAGACAGAACCCAGGATAATGCAACGGCACGATATTGTATTCGTTGGGGCTGAAAAAAGAATATGAAATGGTGTAAACTTTTTGGCGGATTGACATGGATGATGGGTTTATTTTCTTTTATAATTAGATATTTTCAGTTAAATCAACAAAAAAAGTATCTGCATGGTGAAATGTGTAAAAGAGAAAGTAACATGCAAACATAAAGTCTTGAAACTGGACTATATATGTTAATATATATATATATATATATATATATATATATATATATATATATATATATATATATATATATATATATGCACAATATAGTAATAGTAATCTAATTTAATTACATATTTAAAGATTAGTTGAGCAATTAGCAACGTTAGTTTAAGGAACGAGGGTGACGTTGTAGCCGATGATGGCATCACTTGTGGAATGCGATCCATTCGTTATTTGGTAATTTTAATGTGTTACAAGCTTTTAATATATATGAAACCATATATTCTTAATATAAATATTATTTTTTAAATACTTGCGTCTGCTTCAATTGATTTTAAAGATTCCAAATGACATTCTATAACAACTATCATAGCCACTTGGGACGGTGATTGCAGGATAAATTCCAGTTGCTACACTTGGGCAGTATCAGCACCTAAACTCACCAATGCATCCAATTCTGTATGCTTCATCACCTTCTCAAACCCTTTCTGAAATAATTGCTCCATCAATGCAACTGCCTCTGTTTCATCCTCCCAAAAGTCTCTGCTCATTTCAATTTACTCAATTTAAAAAAAAAAAAAAACAAAAAAAAAAAAAAAAAATGTATAATTATTTCAGAGAAATAAAAAAATTAAACCAAGAGACGGATATTTAAATATCAACAGAATTAAATTTTAAAAGTAGTGTGTCTAAATTCTTTTTTAAAAGTGACTTCAATACATAGAGATAAATTGCTTGAAATCTTTTGACATTTGATACAAGTAGTATGTTTAGAATCTAATTTATGTAGAAGTGATACTTGAGGAGGAAAATGCATAAATAAGAAATTATTAAAAGTAAAGTAATAAGTAGGTTATAGTTGTAACTAATAAGGAAAACGAAAAAAAAAAAACAAATTTGTGGTACACGGCAATTTTCAACCAGGAAAGGTGTTTGACTCAAAAACAAGATCATTGAAAGAAAGAATAATAAGGGTTAAGCAATTCATAACTTACCTTTTTTTAATGAATAAAATTATGTTGTGTAAATGGCCTATGTGAAGTAAATAAGTGATGAAGTGGAGGTAAGGTTCATACTACTTTTAATCTAAAAGAGACAGTGTATACGTATTAATACTAAATGAGGGTTATTGATGTGAATTCAACTATCTCAGCTAGTGACCTCGATTTCACTTTGGAATGGTCAATTCTATTTTAAAACATAATTTGACTTACGGATTGAGAAATAACTTTTGAAATGATTTATTATGGAAGCTAAAAAATACACTTTTATAATATTTCCAAAATAATTTATTCTGAAAACAAAAAATACACTTTCATACTACTTTCAGACTATTTTATTTTGAAAATTACTTTTGGAATGAATTATTTTAAAAATAAAAAATACACTTTCATAATTTTACCAGAATAACCTATATTTTAGATCCGAAAATATGAAAGTGTATTACAGAAACCGTGACCCGTGCAATCTTTAACAAAAGGACAATGTAAAAAAATAAAAAAAGTATGGAAGTACATAAAGAAGCTATGGAGGTACAGGAAGAAGCCGTCCACAACACCCAACTTCGTTCATTCTCTCTTAGAGACCACTACTAATATATCCATTTTCGAAGTAGAACTTGGGTGCTCATAATTTCTTGGTGGAACCAACAATCACATCTACCACATTAACTACATCTTAAATTATCCTGAATATTGGCCAGTGCAAAATTACATAATAGCAGAACATTTACATATTATTAATTCAAGAAAGCTCAATGGTACCTGCAGTTGCATATTTCACATTAACAAGTGATATGACTAAAACAGTGTATAAGAGAGACAAATGTTATTTTATGAACTAATTTTCATTGTTGAACTAAACTTAAATTTCAATTTTAAGATGGTCACTTAGATTTAGATCCAAATTTTAAGATATGGTACATTTTAATGGTTGTTTAATTTTCTTTGAAGTCACCCATCATCCCACAACTGCAAATGAGTAGTTGTACAAACTTGATGCTTAACACATAGAGTTTTGGTGTGAGAACAGTATGTGAAAGATGTCACATTGACTGATATGTACAGTCTCATCTCAACGAGGGAAGTGTGTGAAATATCTTACATTCACTTATAATATAATTAAAATATGTTAAATTACAAACTAGTTATGCTCTATTTAAATCTAAATTTCTGAATCTAATCATAAAAAAATATAAATAAGATGGAAGCTTTTTTACCTCTACTATAATACATGACCATCATGGTTTCTGTATTCATTTGGTTATCACTAGTACTCACCAATTATTTTTCAATTACGAAGAAAACCGTCTCTAATTGTTAATCACATAGGTGCTTCGCCCATGTAGTGTATTTTTACAGATTATTCAAATAATTCCATAGCAAGATAACAGCTTCTAGTTAACTTCAAGTCATGCTTGTTTTATTTTAGGATTTCTACTTTACATACAACTTTTTAAGTGTTTATTTTTCTTAATTATTATACAAAAAGAAACTAATCTGCTAATAACGAATTAAGATTTCATTTTTTGTTAAAAAATTCACATTTTACGTCTACATGTATTTCAAACAATATAATTTAAAAAAAAGTGTGATAAAAAATGTTCTTCAACTAAAACTAAAGTTTCACTCCTATTCATAAAGATAATAAAAACAACCTTTGTTATGCAAATTATTAGAAATTCCAATTCGAATTATTATCTAAAACCACTAAAAGTTCCAAGAAAATCTACCTTTTAAGGTTTTATCCTAAACACTTCAACTTAAGGTTTTATCCTAAACAATTCAACTTAATGGAATTGGATTTACGCTCACCATAAGTATATATCATGCGAAGATGCATTTAGTAAACTCGTTGACCTCGTTAAACTACTTTATTTTACGTTTTACACCAGCTTACGCCTAATGATAAATAACGACTTCACTACTTTGCCTTCAAGTAGAAACTATAATAACTATATATTTGTAAAACAAGGCTGTTCCATGAGAGTTTAGCCAACGGTAGGATCTGTCCAGTGCTTTAAGCCACAAAGTTATCTAACTGTTTAAAACATTTTTGCTATAGCCTGCTGCTAATAAAATCACCGATTTTTATATGTCAAAACTGAAGAAAACTTTAAAACAAGTATGTGAATAGGACAAAGTTTAAGCATGGAAAGGTTACCAATGCAGCCATGTGTCTTCAGCTAACACAGAATTTGCTGTGTTGAATAAAAATCTAAGTGAAGTGCAGGCAGAAGGTGGTGCCATCTGTAACAATTAAGATAAGGCCTCTCTACTACTATTCATGTCGCATAAATATCATTTGATAAAAGAATGTTTTACCGGAATGCAAAATCTGAAATTCACCACCAAACTTATATAGATACCGAATGGTATAGAGGGATATTACGGCAACATTTTCCGACAAACATATTCATAAAAACGACTGCCTAAGCTACCAACACTCCTACCAAAAATGTCACTTGACTGTCTCAGTATTAATTTCACAATAAAACATAAAAACATAGGACGGGCAAAACTTCAATGGGAAACAAAAAATAAATTTTTGATATCCAATGTTCAATTCCAACTCTCTCGTCGGTCCTTCCGCAGAGACCAAAAGTAATTGAATGATCTTCAATTTTCTTCTACGTGTACATCTTCAACTTTTTCTTCTTCAACTTTTTCAGCACTGCGTTCAACAACAAACAGCTCAACAGCAGTAGCAGCATAAATAGAACAAAATCAAACGCATGTAACAAACAAACTCCACAATTTGCATAGGGGAAAACAGAAATTATGGCATGCTCTAAGCACCATGCAGGATTATGCTCAGTTCCATTCAAATAATGACATTTCAAACTTGACTAATTAATGATGGGATCTACCAGTTTTTTATCTTTTTAATAAAAATAAGGCTTTAGATGATAAGTACATAAGGAAATGAGTACGGATTCCATCATAAACCAAGAACATGAAACAATTCCTGCTTGCAGACCTTCCAACAATCAAGAATCAGGCTAGCTAAATGATTCAAAGCCTAATAACATTCTTGTAATCCAGGAGAGACAGCACCACTATATGCTTCAAATCATATTGGCATGGAGAATACAGAAAAGTCAGTGATCATAAGTGTTACCTAAGAGGTATGATACAGGATGAGACATTAAGAAACTGTTTCAAAAGATTCCAAAGACAGTACTCAAAATTTACTTGAAAAGACCCAAAAAAAGTACTTCGCATTAGACAAGTGAAGGTTACAAGCATCTCAATAGAATTATATAGAGTAACACAGTACACACAAAAAGACTCATGGGAACAGATTGAAAGAGCAAATTAACATCCCTGTCCACATCTTAACCAGGCTAATTAACAATTCTGAGTCCTTGGTTCATTGCTTTTTCCCACTTTGGCATCAGCTAGGAACACACATTGAATCAATCAGTAACAAAACAAGCTAATACTAGCAAGAAACACCCCAATATGATAAAAGACACACAGCACAATCTCAAGCACAAAAACAAGTAACTAAGAGGAAATAGTATGAATGTCAAACCTTTTAGGACGTTCTTCATCAGATTGGGGCTTCCTCCAACTCCTCTCAGTGCGACTTTCAGGCAAAGCAGGTCGTCCTCCTCCATTGGAAGACCCAAAACTCCTCTTCCCAAAGCTATCACCTCCACCACCACCAGTCTCCTTAATCTTCATGGTCTCAAGCTGTTCATCAATCTTTTTCCAATCTTGCCCTTTCTCCGCCAAAACCTGCTCCCTTGGCCTTGCTTCTCCGAACGGATTAACCCCTTTAGGCTTCGCCACATTCCCATCCTGCCCTTCATTGCTCACCGACAGAGACCGAGGTTGCAGAACAAGCCTAGGTCTCCCTCCACCAACACCAGCACCAACACTCTCGCTACCACCGTTGGAATCACCCTTCTTCTTGTTCCAGTCCTCGGAATCAGCGCCGCCGCTGGAGCCAAACCCAACAACCCTCCTCTCCCTCTCAAACCCTCCACCGTTGGAGCTGAATCGCCGCTCGGACTGAACAAAGCTCTTATTCGAAACCCAGCTATCCGATTCGTCAGCGCGTGACTGCGAATCGAAAAACCCCCCTCTATCCCTCTCCCTCCTCTCAAACCCTCCCGAAGGCTTCTTCGCCGCCGCCCAATTATCCGTCTCGTCAGCGCGAGAAGGGGGAAACTCGCGATTGGAATCCCTAGCCCCAAACGAACCGTTCCGCCTCGGCTCGTCAGAAACCCTAGATGAACCCCAACGCGAATTCGACGAGTCGTCACCCGAGGAATTCCTGTTGGGGCGGTCGCCATAGGAGCGGAAGCCGCCGCCTAGACGGGTGCGGTCGAGCTCCTCCGCGGTGCGCTGGCGCGGGCCCGTCGGCAGGACGACGGGATCTTGGTCGGCGAAGGTGGTGTCAGGCTTGGCAGTGAACTCAGCGAGCGAGTAGGTCTGACCCTTCTTCTTCTTGGGCTTGGTGGCGGCGGCAACGGCAAGGGAGGGAAAGTCGGCGAGTGGTTTTCCGGTTTCGTGAGTGGGGTTCTGTTGAAGGAGTTCAGCCTCGTGCTCCTCGGAATCGATGGCCCACGCGCCGGGCTTTGACCACGCAGACACAGTAGCCGCCATTCTCTGATTCTCTTCACCACCGCACTTTCTTTGGTTTCTCTTTTTTCTCTCTCTTTTCTTTGTTCTCTCTGTGAGCAGCTTGCGTTTTTCTTCAGCCAACCACTGTGACTCGGTGGACACTTATATAGCCACACTCCACCACCCTCTTCCTCATTACCTTATTCTTTTCATAATAATATCATTATTATCTTTTATAATCCTAACTAACTATATCAAATTAAATCTAATATCCACACACCAAAATATTCTGTTTCTTCTAATTCTTTTCAATATTTAGATCCCCTATTTATTTCAAAACGGGTTATCAAAATCGAGATTGAAATGTGGAAATAAGATTGATTTTTACTTGTAGGTTTAAACGTGGGAAGAAATAAAAATTAAATTTGATAATAGGAAATTAAAAAAATTCATGTAAGAATAAAATAGGAATAAATTCTTAATTTAGTAGATGTATTATGGACTGAGTAAATAATTAATAATTATTAAATTATTTGAATAAAATAAACAACTTAAGTTTCTTTGTCTACAATCCAACCAGCGAAATAAGTTTAATGTGGCCAATTTTGTTTTAAACAAAATAAAAATAATAATGTTTTATATTTTTCTTGTTATTGTTTTATTATATAATGATATTCTTTTTATCCTTTTTCCGTTGTTGCGTTATATAATGATATTCTTTTTATCCACTTCCCGGTCATTATGTTATAGAATGATAATTTTTTATCTTTTTTAGATTGTTATGTTTTTAATAAGATACTTTACTATTGTTTGTTATATCTAACCAGCGAGATAAGTTTAATATGGTCAACAAATTAAATGAGAAATGTTATCTTTTATTTTTCTATTAATTCTGTTATAGAATGATAGTTTTTTTAAAAACTTTTTCTGTAAGATAGTCATTATTTGTCTTCTATGATTTAGTGTATATTAATTTTTTCCATTACCGAAAATTTGTACCAAAATATTGAGAGTATTTATTATCTTGATGCAATTTATATTTTATTATTTGTGAAAATATAAGTATATTTTTAAATACATGAAAATGGGTAAGTTGTATTTGGAGGTGTGATTTTGTTATAAAAGAAGTCATGTTAAATACAACTTCTATTTTCATATATGTTTTTTAAAATTTTGTCTAATATTTGTTAATTATGTTAGCATTTATTTTAAAAAATAATTGTTGTTATCTTTTATTTTTTTAAATCATATTTTAAAATCAAATTAATTTTTTAAAATAATTAAATTGTGATTAGTTTTCTTCAACTTTTACTTTTTGGTAAATAAATAATTTTAAAATTTAAATGTTTTGAATAAATTTTGGTAAATTAAAAATATTACAAGTAATAAAAAATATGATAATAAACTTAAGAAAAGTTATCGAAAACTTGTCACATACATTTTCGGTATTGTTTGAAGGGTTTCAATTGTCCTTATCTTAGATCTACAACTCCGACATGTTAGAGATACTCTTCTTTCTTATGATATTGATTGTACCGATTAGACCATAATAATTCATTTACGGTGTTGAATAGGATGGATGGTGGTGTCGTGAAAGATCTATCAAACACATTTGATTATCCAAAAGAAAATTTTCTTGAGTGTAAGAAACTGATAGAAATCGAAGTTGCCCGATAAATTGATAACTATGGTCCATATTTATCAAGAAGCAAAATGATTAAAAAATTGATTAACATATTGTCTATGTTGAGAGATATTTCTAGAGAGTTGAGGGGCTAATAACTACAAGTGTATAATATGGGTTTTGTGTTTCATGACAATGAACAAATGCACTAAAATGAACTGAAGTTTTGCATCCACTGCATCTTCAGTGAATTATCTGTTAGCTGGAGTCTTGTTTTCATACATAATTTAATATAAAAATTATGCAATACTTTATTCTATTTTTTAACTAACAAAACTGTGGGTTCTATCATGACATCTTTTTTGTGTAATTTTCAAAAATGATTCAGATTAAATAATATTTTATAACTTGTTTAAAAAATGAAGTCATGCTATAAAATATGACTTTTACCTTTATAAGTTATCGAACTTGTCCATTTACATAATATTTTTAAAACTCAACAATTTTCTCCACTTCCTAAATTGGTCCATGAAATTGTGTTTTATAGAAAGCTTATTTTCTACCTTGTCTATTAATTTCGTATACTGATACCCTTCTGGTATCAGAGCAGATAAGCAAAAACTGGGAACTAAAAGGACAGTTTTGTCCATAAATTCGCAAGAAGAGTTGTGCGAACATCTCTCTTCAATCGCTCAAACACAAAATCTTATCCTTAAGGAAATAAAAACCTTAAAGGAGAAAGTAGAAGAGCCCTATAAAATCATTAATAATCTAATAATTGATATAAATAAATTAAAACAAACAAACGAAAGACTTGA
>Ga0209700_104571_pt1 | contig 24697 bp, 7 predicted proteins | sample SiratroredBW_FD_187528 | JGI IMG/M metagenome (GOLD analysis project Ga0209700, IMG submission 187528) | Root nodule microbial communities of legume samples collected from California, USA - Siratro red BW (SPAdes) (version 2) | ecosystem: Host-associated > Plants > Roots > Nodule | place: USA...
TATATATATATATAAGTGTTTATGGTGTAATTAATATTTCTATTTTTAAGAAAAATCAATTGTGGGACCAATTTCACTTAAAGATAACATTTATTTGTATTTTTAAATTTTTATTCATTATTCAGAATAAAAATATTATAATTATTTTCACAGAAATTTTCTAAATTCTAATTTGTTTGTAACAAATGATTTTATTTTCTATGCCTTAAACATACAATTTTATAAATCACTTAAAATATGATTTTGTCATATATATATATATATTATTTGAAAAAAAATTAATATATCACACATAAAAATACAATATATATATATATATATATATATATATATATATATATATGTATATATATATATATATATATCACTTGCATCATATGTGTTCTCATGTGAATTAGTAACTCAAAATTGTACTGTAACGAATTAATAAATTAGTAACTCAAAATTCAACTGTAACGAATTAATAAATAATTTTTAATAAGATATATACCTGACTTTCATATTTATGCAATATACACTAAACAGTGAAATATAGACATGATATAATAAAATAAATAAAACAAGCCTTAATATAAACCTTAATAAATACTAACAAGACTTAAACATTTTAGTAAGTCTCTGATAAAATTACTTTTTAATTTTGATATCTAGTTAATAATTTCTTATTAGAAGAAAATGTAATTTTTTTAATGGATCAATTATATAGTTTATTATATATATATATATATATATATATATATATATTAGTAGAAATTTACTAAAAATCTTAAATAAAAATTAATAAAATATTTATTATGATACTTAAAATCAGTTAAAAAATATAATTTTTAAAAATTAAATAATATTAATTAAATTATAAAATATAATAAAATAATTAACTGGACTTATATAATTTATTCTAATTATAAATAAATACACTTATTTTCTAAGTATCCTATCGATAAACTTTTGACAACAACAAAATCAAATTTAACCTTTCCCTTGTTTGTAATACTTTTCATCAATAGAAAGTGGAAAATTTTCATTTAATGAGGTTTCAATAGTTTTCCAAACATACATGCAGTAATTTACAAATACATAGAACCCATTAAACATTATCATTCATAAGAATAATTGAGAATGTCATTAAATACCAGTGTATAATTGTATCCAGTAGAAGAACTGCCACAGTAACTTTCAAGTTAGTGATAATTGATTCCTATTCTAAATCTTCAAAACCTTACAAGCATAAATAAGGTACTTTGAAAATGTTTTGAGCAAGCAAATTTATATGATTAAAGTATTAAACATGTCATTTTTTCATTACTCACCAATTACTGAAGTTGCATTCTCTTAATAAGAATTCAAAAAATTTGAGATTTTTGCTTAGACAACAAGAAAGTTACTTCACTCAAAAAAAGCATGATGACAAAATAAAGGTTTCACTTTAATGAATAAGTTCTGCATATTGAAAATTTTTATATTCCAGCATGTGTTACACATCATCATCCATATCCTTTTTCTGCACCCATGATCAGTCATAGGAATCATACTTAATTGTTCAAAACATTCACATTGCTGCATCTTTTAAGATCAAGAAGACAATCCAATTGGAAGCAACCATGGCCCACACCATTTAATGCACTCGCATTAAGAATTGAGTGTGGATATGAATTAGTTTATTTTAAGGTGTATTTAGCTTTTATGTAGCATAATGTCTTCATTTCAGAGTTTCACCCAAAATATTAATAATTACTTCAAATAAACAAATTCACACACAAGTTCATAAAGTTCCCTTTTATTCATTAGCAGCACTCTTCAGAAGTACAAGCCAAACTTTCACTAACCAAGTCAAGTCAAGTAAGTTCTATAATCACTCTTTAACAATTTCTCAAACTTTCTTCCTTATACAGATGTCCCACAACAGTTAAATTAACTGAATTTGTAAATGGACTACAAAATGATACTGTGTTTGGTTATTTTTTAATCTTAGAACAAATTACTACTGTTTTAATACATATAAACTTAAAAAGAACGGGTACTTTATATTATAATTAGGAAATAGGCAAGTTGAAAAAATATAATAATAAAAAAAAAAAACAAACGGGAACAGTTCCAAAAAACCCTTTCAGTTCTTTATATAAATGGCTTCCATCTTCTAAGACTCTTGTCCCATTTTCCTCTCAGTGACTCTCTAAAATGGATGAGAAAGTAAAGTTTCAGTTTTTCTCTTCCTTGTTAACCATCTTCATGTGTGTCTGTTCTGCTTACACTCAACCACTCGACTCCCAAACCCTCATCCTCCATAACCTCCCCAACCCACCCACACTCTCCTGGCCCGAATCCACCACCTCTGGGTCCGATCCGGAACCCGACCCGTCCACCATTTCCGCTCATCTCCACCACATAGACGCGCTCTCTCTCAACAAAACCCCCTCCCAACTCTTCCACCTAAGGCTCCAACGCGACGCCGCAAGAGTCAAAACCCTCTCCTCCCTCGCTGCATTGAACCAAACCCGGCCTATCACTTCCGGGTCGGGTTTCAGCAGCTCTGTGATCTCGGGTCTCGCACAGGGAAGCGGCGAGTACTTCACGCGCCTTGGCGTGGGAACTCCTCCGAAGTATGTCTACATGGTCCTCGACACTGGAAGCGACGTCGTTTGGCTCCAATGCAAACCCTGCGCCAAATGCTACTCCCAAATGGACGAAATCTTCGATCCCTCAAAGTCCTCATCTTTCGCCGGAATACCTTGCTCCTCCCCCCTCTGCCGCCGCCTTGACTCGCCGGGATGCAGCCGGAAAACCAGCAATTGCCAGTATCAGGTTTCGTACGGCGACGGGTCGTTCACTTTCGGAGATTTCTCAATGGAAACCCTCACATTCCGACGAGCCCAAGTCCCGCGCGTGGCCCTCGGCTGCGGGCACGACAACGAGGGTCTCTTCGTGGGCGCCGCAGGTTTGTTGGGCCTAGGTCGCGGCGGGTTGTCGTTTCCAACCCAAGCCGGAACCCGGTTCAACAACAAATTCTCTTACTGTTTAACCGACCGAACCGCTTCCACCAAACCGTCTTCGATTGTGTTTGGCGACTCGGCCGTTTCGCGAACCGCGCGGTTCACTCCTATAATCACTAACCCTAAACTCGATACCTTTTATTATCTCGAGTTACTCGGTATTAGCGTTGGCGGAAAACCGGTTCGGGGCATTTCGGCTTCGCTCTTTCGAATCGACTCGACCGGGAATGGTGGAGTGATTATTGACTCGGGGACTTCCGTGACGCGCCTCACGCGACCTGCTTACGTGGCTCTCAGAGACGCGTTTCGGGTCGGAGCTTCTCGTTTGAAGCGCGCGCCCGAGTTCTCGCTTTTCGACACGTGTTATGATCTATCTGGGCTGTCGGAGATTAAGGTTCCAACTGTGGTGTTGCATTTCCGCGGTGCTGACGTGTCGTTGCCGGCGGCGAATTATCTCATTCCGGTGGATAATAGTGGCAGATTCTGTTTTGCGTTCGCCGGAACGATGAGTGGGCTTTCTATTATCGGGAACATTCAACAGCAAGGGTTTCGGGTCGTGTTTGATTTGGCGGGTTCTCGGGTAGGGTTTGCCCCAAGAGGGTGCGCGTGATGGAATGCGGCGCGCGTGGGGTTTTTGGGAACAACTCTTTCCCTTTACTTTCTTTTGTTTCTCTCTTTGACCATTGGCTTTAGATTTATGGGAAATTAGTAGAGATCAGAGAAGGAACATGTTCTTGATTACCGATATTTTCATCGTTTTACCTAATGACATGCTGATTAGTGGTAAATAAAGAGTGGTTAGCTCGTTAAATGCTTAAAAATATATGTATTGATGTTGCTTATAGTTTTTCTTATATATGTACTATAATTAAAATTAATATGAAGGGATTAACATTAGTGTTGAGATAAGATTGTTGTTTGAGAAAAATACCAATTTATAACCAATTTATGAATTATATTAGTGTTTAGATAGCATTGTTGCTAGATAAATGAAGTTTTATATTTTTCTTGTTTGTTAAGGTTTGAGCATTGTCTTGTGACGTTTGAAAGAAGGGAAAAAATAGGAACCAATTTTTCTGAATATTGTTTACTTCATTTTCAGTTTCAAAAATGGCACTAAATTTTGTACTAGAATTGGCAACTTCTAATAAAGTAATAATCTGAATTTGACTGTGTAAAAAAAATATTTTGCAATTTTATTTTAATCAAATTCTTATGAAAGGTGTTTAATTATGAAAATGTAAAATTATGTGAGCATCTAACCAATATAGAAAAAGTGTGTGATTGTGAAGCGTCAATCACGGAGGTCATCTTTCATTACTTTCGGCTGAATTATATGTTTTGAGTCTAACGTGAAGAATAATGACAATTATACATTTGTTTTTCTTTATTAAATTATAATAAAATATATTAATATAAAATATATATGGCTTATAATTTTGGAGAAATTAAAGGTTATATTAAATACCACTAATTCTCATTTTAATTTTAAAATTGATATTTATCTTTATTACGCTTTAATTAAATCTGTTCTCTTCTCTAATGTTTAAGCATTTATCTTTTTTATAAATTGAATAAATTACATTTATCTTATATTTTTGATGATATTCATTTTTTTAAATATTATATGGATAAAAAAATTAAATAAAAAGTTAAAAATAGAACTTTAAAAGCAAAAGAAAATTAAAGAATTTTTGTAAGTAAAAATTAAAAAATTTACAACTAAAATAAAAAATATAAGTATCACTTTTTATTAAATATTAATTAAATATATAACAGATATTGATGTTTATTTAAAATTATATGCAACATTATAAATATCATTTTATTTTATCCAAAACAAACATAAAAGAAAATGAATGTTTATTTTAAAATTATGAGTGAATTTATTAGTATTTTAAGAAAAGTAAATATAATTTTTCAATAATTTATTATTCACAATATTATACCTATGACTATTGTTAATCAATTTTTTTTATTAAATGTTATTTAAGGCAAATTATATATTCAGATGCTCTTGATGAACTAGTTATATAATTTACTATGATAGATACCTATCAGACAAATTTAATTTAATAATATTGAAATTACTTAAATACAAAATCTAGATAACAATCTAACATAAAAAGGTTAAAATGAGTTAATAAATTATATTAAATCAGGCTTTATATCTAAATTTTAGTCAAAATCATCTCAGAATTTTTACAGACGAAATTGATCTTAAATTAAAGTTTACAGCCAAGATTTGACATGATGATTTGCATGAAAAATAGGTTCCCTTCCCATAAATAGGCACTCTAATGAAACTTAAACTCTTTCAATGGTAAATTTCTAATCAATTTAATTATTCGATTTGTACACAGTCATTAAATTCATTCACAAAGTGAAGACTTTTTTCATGTTAGAAACATTTTTTTATACTAATTAAAGAAATGTTATCTTAGCTTCTTAAACATTTTCTTCTGTAATTATTTGCATGTGATTAATCTGATCAAAAAAATGGCCATTGAGAAACTGAGAAACTTAAGTTGGCAAATGGGCAGGAGATAGCTCAGGAAAGAGCAAAGCAATTCTCTTTTTCCATATCTTTGGATTCTAAAACCTGTGAAAGAGACTTTTTATAATGGAGAAAGCACCAAGTCACTGCAAAAGTATTCATTTTTTTCAAATCCCAACATCAAACACTCACTTCTTTCTTTCCTTTTTTCCAATTTTTTGTACAAATTTCCATCATGTGTTCCCAACGCAAGTTGAAACAGGACAATTTGAGTATCTCCTTTCTAAAGAATTTTATTTAAAAATTCATAAATAGTTATTGTTTTATTTTATGGATAACTTCTTCATATATGTGTTTGGTATTTTATTTATATTAAATAAAAATAAAAAAATTAATCAATATATAACAAAAAATTCAAAAACAAAAACATTTGTGTGAGTTTCACTTACATCTCATTTTTTATTTAATTTCTTATACAGTTTTTATATCGAAAATTTCTTTGATAGAAATCTTAGTCAAATGTGTAAATATCTGTATATGTTGTTATTTTCGTGATCATTTTGATCAATTCTATTATTTTTAACTATATATACTTACATAATCTCAACTATATCGAAGAGGTGATGTGATTATAGTCACATACGATAAAGTTTATAAACATTTTCTTGAAGAATAAAGTTTATAAACATTTTCTTTAGGTATAAACTTAATAAACATTTTCTTTAGATACAATGAGCCTTGTGTATCAAGAAATGGTATGCACGTTGGGTAGATGACTAACTTAGATTTACATGTAACTTTATAGCAAGGAATCTAATCCTAAGTGAATTCAACAAAATAAAGTCTTAAACATATCGATATAGTAACTTCATTGAATGATTGAAGGAATAGCAAGGAACAAGGATGAACATTGGTCCAAAATTCTTAATTTTGATTGTTTGGAGAAGAAGTGTCCACGCAAGTTCATCATACTTTAATTATAGAGCATGTAAAACAAAAGTCTTGGATTCGCAATCAAATAATATGCTTTGCATTGAAGAATGGTGTGACAGGTCTAGCATTATCTCTTTAGTCCAAAAATATTGTCACTCTGAATTAAATTCTTACGACTCTTAACTACAGAACAAAAAAATAGAATAATTAAGCAATAGTTGTAATGTTATTCAAAACAAATCCCTTGATTGCCGCATTATTAGTGCTATATAACCTATGGTTACATTTTTCTATAAACTTCTTTTCATTATATATCACCTTTCTACATGGTGCAAGAATTCAATTTTATTAGGTAGGTCAGAGTACTTAATAAATGTAAAAAAAAAATTGATAAAGAAAATAGTAGGTCAGAATACGATTTTAGTGGTATTAAAATATCATAAGATGTAGTATCAGTTAAAAACACAGGAGAAATATTAGTTGCACATATATATAAAAATGTATTTATTACTCATTAATATATAAAAATTAACTTGAGCACGGAGTGTTTTTAGAGGTGTTCCCACATGATCTGGAAGAACATTTCACAGCCTCCTATTAAGAAGATATAGTGATAATATAATTTTTTTTGCAATATTATTAAACACAAAGTATTATAATGAAAGAAATGTAGAGTGTGATAATAATTAGTCAATTATATGTTTGTTTAAGAGAGAAATTGAAAGGAAAAGGAAGCAAATAAAAGACGAAAATATATTGATAAATAAAAGTCAGAAGATAAACGACAAAACCTGCAATATTGACTTGTGGTTAGCTATGGTGAGAAGGAAGCTAGTGTGAGTAAAATATAGTGAGTTAATTAAAACCTATATTCATGGATGCACATGCAGAAAATCCAAGCGAAAGATATGTTGTAATTTTGGTTGATCTTTGACATTATTTGCACTGGAATAACAAATTTATGCACATGAACCCGCATATCTCTCTTCACTTAGGTAACAATTGTTATATGAATAAAGAATATAAATTAAACTAGAAAATATGACAGATGAACCTCTTAAAATAACTCTAAAATACAACATTCAAGACTTTTTTAAATAATCCTAAACAACATTCAATAGTTTGAGAATTTTAGAATGACCCAATTTTATCACATATTCATGGTATTCTATTAGAGATGTCTGATATTGAATTAGTAATAGATCTTGTTTCTTCTTAATTATGATAATTTTTATATGTTTCGGACTTATTAATTTTGAGTATTTTTGTTAGAAGATCCTTATTTGTTATTTTAATTTTATTGAGATGACTAAGAATTTAAAATATAGTGAGCTTGAATAATGGTGTGCTCAATAATTATGTGTTTCTTAAATATTTTTCTTGAAATAGTAGGAGGACTTCTATTTCTTCTAAGGTGAATGGATCAACTCTAGAGAGAATTGAAATGCCAACATATGAAATATCATACTCTTTGAACAATCAATCTAAAATCACTTCAATATATCATTTATATATATATGAGGGAATCAATGACAACAAATGTGTTTACACTCTTCTTTATATCAAGTAAATAAACATATATAGATTTGTCTTTCTTAAGTGTCCTTATTTGAATTTTTAGTTTCTTTATCTTTGTTTTATTTCAAGTAGCACAATAGATACACAATTTATTTTAGATTTGAAAAGATGTGTTGAGACCTATCATTTTAACAAGGAGATGAATAGTCATGAATGTTAGCAGTCACACAATAATAAACACTATATTGAAGAAATTATTTATTAGTGATGTTACGGAGTTCATCCTTTAGAAAAAGAGATTTGGAAGGGTATTCTTCATTTTCCAAAAACATAACAAGCTTCCATCCTTTAATAGTGATAATTACTTTTTGCTACTAAATAAGAAAGTTGACCTCATCAAACTTGAACTTGATGGAGATAAGAATTTGTAGATTGTAATAAGAGGTAAAGAAAGAAATTTGTTCAGATCTCGTTACAAAAGAAAAAGAAGGAGAAGAGGTGAAAGATACCAAGACCATAGTAAAACTAAAAAAAAATTCTTGATATCATACTAGATAAAAGAGAAAAGGATAAAATATATAATTTTTATTGTTGAACTCATAAGTTATGAATATAAATTATATAATAAACAGACATACTAAAAATAGTTATACAATATTATATATATTATTAGTTAATGTATGTGACATTCTCAAATTCACAAAAGAGGAAGAAAAACTTAAGTAACTTATTATCTTTTAATTAAATTATATCTCTTTGTTTTGTTTTCCTAGTTATAAAACATCTATTTTTCTTTCCTGTGGTGCATACTGTATCTAATTATGAAGCAATTTGACATGGTGGAAGTTGTTTCAGAGTCAGTTTTGTGTCTTGTAAGTGGTAATTCATGTACTAGTAGAGAAAGAAATAGGAAATGCTTGTGAGAGGAGAAAAACCCTACATCACCATCGTGGAAGGCTTACGATAGAGAAAAATAAATGATGAGAAGAGATTATCACCTGTGACAAAGCGGGTTAGGCTTGGTGACACCCAAATTCACCATAATTTTACTATTTGAATAGATATTTTTCGTTTCTCCCTTTATAATAAAATAATTTAAAATATGAAGTTATTTTAATTTAGCCAATTAAAAATATTAATTAATTAATTAAACGACATATAAAATATTTATATGTTTAATTGTATTTTTTAAATATTTATATATATTAAAATAAAAAATTAAAGAAAACAAAATTTAAAATTTAATGGGATGGGTAAAAAGTTTTAGTTCGCCTTGAGTTATCTTATTTTATCAACATTAGAGATGAAGAAGATGAAAAAAAAAAAGCATTGGAACTGTTAGAAATTGCCTCCATGGTAATATGACACAAATCTTATAGTGGTATGGAGGATTCATTTTTCTTTATAAACTCAAAATATTAATTTATATTTTGAATTTAGGGTAAATAATCAATATCACCTATATAAGTATACAAAATTTTATAAATATACAAAGTTTTTACTTTATGTACCTAACCCAGAATCAATGCAATAAAACTGAGTCTCTAACACACGCTGTGTACAGAAAACTGAAAACCAAGATCCAGTCATAAGAAGGGGTTAATGATAATTGACAATATATAAATATAATAACAATAAAGAAAATAAAAAGAATAGTCATACTTTATTGGGTCTGAGTAAAAATATAAGCCCAGGTGAACAGTAGAAAGGCCCGATAACAAATCTATAAATAGAAAGATTTGTCTTTATATAAAAAAATTGTGCTGTATATATAGATAACACTTGATAATCCAAAGTGATAGTTTTTTTTTTTTTTTTTTTTGAAAAGCTATGATGTATTATAACATGTAATTTTTAATTTAGTTATTGATCTTAACTCATTCTCATTATTTTGATCCTTTAAGGTACTTTGAAATTATTTTTAGATTTCATCCAATTCATACATTACACATTAATTATTAGTAAAAGCATTGTCATCTTATTTTCCAAATAATTTTTTGTTATCCTCACCTTGATTTTTGTATTATCTATCTTTATATAATCTCGTTTAAAATTTAAATACTCACAGATAGAATGTAAAGTTTAAAATATTATAAGAACTTGAAAATTGATTCTAAAATTTGTATACACATTAATAAATAAGATGATAAATTGATTTTAGACAAAATACTCAGTTCACAATCTTATTAGGTAGTGTCTTTGATTTAGTTAATACCAACTACTACATACAAAATGTAATAATTCATAAATTAGATTAATAGTTACATGATCAAATACATGCAATTTTTTAAGTAACATACGTGATATACAACTTTAAAGATCTGGTATAAAAATTTTGAATTTTACTTAGTTCAATAAAATTTAGTCATTTCAAATTAATAATATATTATCATTCAATTTTATATTTATTTGACTAAAGGAATCAAAACCAGAACAATATAAAATAATAAATAAATTCAACATTGAGCATTGAGACTAGGACTCACTAAATGTACGTATTAAATCTAAAATGGTGAATTTGTTATAAAGATGGATGAGACAAAAGTTAAGATGAACCATAAATTATTTGAAAAGAAGGTAGTAAATATGAGAAATAAGAAATGAAAATGTCTTTGCCAATAATAGATGAGACGAAAGTTAAGATTGACCATAAATTATGTGGAAAAATGAGAAAATATGAAAAATAAGAAATGCAAATGAGGAGGATGGAGATGTCTTTAATTTTTATAAATATTAACCTTCATAAATATTATAAAGGACTACAACTTATATCTTCCCATATCATTAAGAACTTAATTTATAAATTTTATGTAGGGATACATCCTCAAAAAAAAATAAAAAATACTAAATGATCTTCCTAATATTAAGACCGCACTTAGTTGTTTTCTATCAACCTTCTCCTTTTTATGCCACAATTATAGGTGTAAAAACTCATAAGTTATAACATGTGATATGAAGTATTTTTACAATTATTCCTGGAAGTTCCCACTTCAGAATCTGGAAATTCCCTGAAACTTTTAGGACAATGAAACGAGTGAAAGTAGTACATCTAGTTAAGTTAAATATTCCAAACAATTTAAAGGACATAATATCCAATCAGGGTAGGAAAACTGAGCTCTCTTAACTCTATGTTTTAGTCAAAATCATCTCCTAATATGGGCAAGACTAAAAATTTCCACATTGTCCACTATCCCGTTTCTAAATACCACTTTATTTCTATGAGCCCATGTCTTAGTCACAATAGTCACCCACATTATTTTCCATAAGTGATTTCCATTTTTAGTTAACATCGGTAAACAAAAGTGGTGATAGTGAGACAGAATTGAGTAGTGTCTAATAATCGCTGTCCCGATCCATCTCTCACAAGCATCCCACACCACTACACAGTTGATAAACAAATGTTGAATTGTCTCGTTCGTCTTCTTACACAATGGGCAAATATACGTTTCCAACTGGACACCTCTTCTAACTAAGTTAATTGTAATAGACAGTCTGTCCAACATAACTCTCCATACGTGTATAAGTGCTGATGGCACCAGTTTTAAATTCCATAGCGGTTGGAAAACCTCTGACCTATCTGTATTGCCTTCCCTATTCAATATAATTACCCAGACTTAACAGTATATTCTTGTTTTTCATCCTCTAACCATAGCCACCCATCTTGGCTACCAATCCTTCTTTGTATCGCCAGGCTACTATTAATTAGTTGCCCTTCCAACTGCTTCTTCCATTCAAACCTAGTTCTTCGTCATCCTAAATTCCAACTAGATATCTGTATAGAATTCTCTTGCTCCCGTATAGCATTGTGCTCTCTTTACATAATTCGATATAGAGAATAGTCTGGAAATGATTCTTTAAAGTATTGATGACCAACTCATGTATCCTCCCAGAACTTCACTTTTTTCCCATCCCTCACCATCCACTTAATATTATAGTCAAACCAATTTTCTTTAACTCCCTTCCCACATACTCTAGTTAGATCCCCCCATCCGACTGTGTTGTTCTGTTAAGTAAATTAATATCCAATTCCCTCCAAGTCCCATACTTAAATTGTAATACCTCTCTCGATGAACCCATTTCTTGTTTATCAAACCTTCATTTTCACTTAGCTAACAAAGGAACATTAAAGTTATCAATATTTTTAATTCCTAATCCACCTTCTTGACATGATTTACATACTTTTTTCCAATTAACCTAAGCTATTTTGTTGCCCTCATATTTAATTTTTGTTTTAAAAGTTTACAATTGTTTATTAGACATGAGAAAATCCGTAATACAGAATACAAGTAATTTTAGTATGTGATTTTAACAGTAGTTAAAGGTGGTTTTTAGAGCAATTAAAAGGTATATTTATTTGACGGAATAAGGAGAGAGGAAAAAAACATTTTGTACTTATAGATTATTTGCAAAAAATATTAGTGAGTTTGATATTCATATTTTAAAAAGTAGGTTGATTTAGTTACAATTAACTTTAAGTAAAGATATGGGATTTTAAAGAAAAAAACCAAATTTACGTTTTTTCAATCAAATTAATCTACATAAAAAGGAAGTTATTTTTTTTTGTTCATTTAGATTTTTAATTTTCTTAAAAGTTTGAGACAACTAAAACGACGACGTGCTGGTCGGTGCAAGGCCTTATCGTCTTGCTTGGGTTTTGGGGGTTTATCTGCAATCTCAGTTAAACAGATTTCAGTGAAAATCAGGTTTCCATTTCTCACTCTCCATACACAGTTCACCAAACAGCTTCATTAAACTAAACCATGCCCTAACCACTTCTTTCTTTGTAACCTTGTTTTTCGTCCATGGACATTCTCAAAATTTTAAACCCCACCAACTTTTCAATCCCCTCTTTCTGCCACCCCAGAACCCTAAACCCCAAATTCCCACCAAACTATAACAAACCCACATCCCCGTATCGCAGAACCCCATTCCCACTTTACCTATCACGCTCCACCGCCGTAAAATTTCAAACTTGGGCCCATTCCGGCCGCCCCACCAGGCGCCGCAACTCCCTGAGGAAGAAGATCCTCCGCGATCACAAGGTAACCCCTAATCAGATTCCCAACGACCCTCTTTCTGTTTCTGGTAATGGCGTTGAAGAGAGTGGTGTAGGGGTTCAGGGGGTTTCTGTTGTTGACAGTGTGGTTGAAGCTGAAAAACCAAAGTCCAAGCTTTTGGGTGAATCTGTTTTGTGGAATAAGTTGGAGAGTTGGGTTGACCAGTACAAGAGAGATATTGAGTACTGGGGTGTAGGGTCTGGTCCTGTGTTCACTATTTATGAAGATTCCCTTGGAGGTGTCAAGAGGGTATTTGTTGACGAAGAAGAAATTTTGAAAAGAAGCAAGGTTAGGAGGGATGTGATTGGGGACTATCCTGAAGTGAGAAGTAAAATTTTGAATGCTAAGAACATGGCTAGGGATATGGAGAGCGGGAACAATGTGATTGCAAGGAATAGTTCTGTGGCTAAGTTTGTGGTTCAAGGTAAGGAGGAGGGTGGTTTTGTTAAGGCCGTCCAAGGTTTTGTTGCGAAGCCTCAATTGCTTCCTAGGCTTTCCAGGGTTGGAAGGTATGTGTTATATGTGTTGGTTGTTATGTGGGTGGTGAAGAAGTTATTTGCTTTTGGAGAGGGAGATAAGGAGGTGGAGTATACACCACTGGAGAAGGAAATGATGAGGAGGAAGATGAAGGCGAGAAAGGAGAAAGAGAAGTCGGTGAAGGGTGCTGTTGAAGTTATTGCTGAACCTTCGGAGACACCGGTGGTGGACATAAAAAGGCCTAAGTTAGATAAGGAACAACTAAGGAATAATATTTTGAAAGCTAAGGGATCTTCTGATAAAATGGTAGTACGTGATTCGTCTGATAAAATAAAAACTATAACCATGGAGGTAGATTATAAAGTTCAAGAAATAAAAGAAATGGCTAGGCAGGCACGGGAAATTGAGGGAAGAGATAGTGTTGTAGTTAACAAGGATCTGGAAATGGATGACTCGGTGACTGAGAAATCATCTGATGATAATGAATTCATAAAAAAGAAGAGCGAACAAGATGACAGCTTAAGTGATAATCAAAATGAAGTTGCAAGGGAAACGACAGATAGTAATGTCATTCCGCAATCAACTTCTGTTGATGTCCCAGAGAACATTGATAATTCAGTCCTGCATGAGGTAGTTCCTGCAGATGAAGGTAACGTCTATGCTTCGGATGTCATAGTTTCTGGTGATAATGAAATCAAGGAACAGGAAATAGAATTTTCTGAGAATAATGTGCACCTGAAGGACAAAGTAAATGACAATCCCTTAGACACTCTTATTAATGGCTCATCTGTGACAAATGAAAATTCTGTGAAGAAGAAACGCAGGATCATACGGTCTGTTAAGGAAGCTAGGGATTATCTTTCGTCAAAACATGACAAACAAAATCCTGGTGCTGGCACAGTATCTAAACTTAAATCCGTGAAAGAAAGTATTGCTGATTTGAAGTCTTCAAGTGTTACTGATTTTACTGACCAGAAGAGCCAGAACTTGAAGATGAACATAACTGGGTCAAGAAGTGGCACATTGAATGGAACACTGGATTCGAAGCCTGTAATAAATGCTCATGAGGATTCTACTCAGAAGGATAAGGAACTAATCCCAATCAAGAATGACTGCAAAGATTCTGGGGTTGAACCTGGCACAGGAAACCATCAACAGTCTCTGACCACTTTAGACTATGGAGTTAATTGCAATGGTACAACAAATGGGACACCAGAAAATTGGCCAGAGAAAAATCTCCTCGAAGTTGAGCAAATAGTTAGTAATGGTTTAAAGGGATTATCAGATTCTAAGCCTGCCACAGAACCTAGTGAAGATTCTAATCCTAAGGATAAGGAATTTAGCCCAATGAAGGATGACTACTTCAAAGACTCTGGTGTTGAACCTGGTGTAGAAAACCTTCAAAAGTATGACACCACTTTAGACCATGAATTCAACGGCATCAGTACAGAGGCAAGGCTATCTTTAATGCCAGAGGATGGGCCGGACAAGAAGCTTCTCAAAGTTGAGCAAATCAGGAATGATGCTTTAAATGGATTATCAGATTCTAAGCCTGGCACAAATCCTATTGAAGTTTCTGATCAGAAGAATAAGGAATTAGGCACAGCAGAGGATGGCAACCTCCAAGGTGCTGGTTTTGAACCTGGAATAAGAAACCATCTTAATTCAGGTACGGCTTTAGATGATGAAGTTAAGGACATTAGTACAGAAACAAAGGTGTCTGGAAAGACAGAAAACTGGCTTGAGAAAAACTTCCATGAAGTTGAGCCAATAGTGAAGCAAATTAGAGCGGGATTTAGAAATAACTACACGGCTGCAAAAGAGAGAGTCAATAATCCTCTAGATATACCTACTGAGATGGAGTCGCTTAGAGGTGTTGGAGATGGTGGAGAACTTGACTGGATGCAGGATGATCATCTTAGAGATATCGTCTTTCGAGTCCGCGAGAACGAGCTGTCCGGAAGGGATCCATTTTATTTGATGAGTGATGAAGATAAAGATACATTTTTCAGAGGTCTTGAGAAAAAGGTGGAGAAAGAGAATATGAAGCTTTCTCATGTACATGAATGGCTCCATTCAAATATTGAAAATCTTGATTACGGAGCAGGTAATTACCTGTTTCTGAAATTATATGATATAGAGAATTTGATCAACTTTTAATTTCTTGAAATGATTTTAGCAACTTCTTTTTGCAATTAGTATGTTCCTGGAAATTCCCCAAATATATTAGCTAGCATTTTCTTCTGAATATATTTAAACATGATGCTAATAGCTGTCTTTAATTCCTCTAGATGGCATTAGCATATATGATCCACCGGAGAAAATCCTACCACGCTGGAAAGGGCCCGCAATAGAGAAAATTCCCGAGTTTCTAAATGAATTCCTTGATGAAAGAAAGACAGGTTCCACCAGAAATATGAATCCAGTGAAGAAGGATGAGAGTGGCTCTGCTATAACACCATCTGATTCCTCTTCACAAGAAAAGTTTGGTGGCTCTACAGTGCCTAATAAGAAGTTGAAAAATGCAAAGACTATTATTGAAGGAAGTGATGGTTCTGTTAAAGCTGGCAAAAAATCAGGGAAGGAATATTGGCAGCACACGAAGAAATGGTCCCAAGGTTTTCTGGACTGTTACAATAATGAGACAGACCCAGAAGTAAAGTCCGCGATGAAGGATATGGGGAAGGATTTGGATCGTTGGATCACTGAAAAAGAAATACAGGAAGCCGCTGATCTAATGGACAAACTCCCTGAGAGGAATAAGAGTTTTATGGAAAAGAAACTCAACAAGGTTAAAAGAGAGATGGAGTTGTTTGGCCCTCAAGCAGTGGTTAGCAAATATCGTGAATATGCAGACGACGAAGAGGAAGATTACTTATGGTGGTTAGATCTTTCATACATACTGGTACGTCTATTCATTTTGTTCTTGGTTTCCAGTTTCCACTTGTTCACTATATCAGTTGTGTATTTGAATGATAATTTCAGATTTGCTCTATTTTTCTGCCTATTGATGCTGAATTAATTTGATTATTTTCTCTTAGTGCATCGAATTGTACACAGTTGAGGAGGGAGAGCAGAAAGTAGGACTTTATTCATTGGAGATGGCTGGAGATCTTGAGTTGGAACCTAAGCCAAATCATGTGATTGCTTTTCAAGATGCCAATGACTGCAAAAATCTTTGTTACATAATTCAGGCTCATCTGGAAATGCTGGGAAGTGGTCATGCCTTCGTAGTTGCACGACCTCCTAAGGTATTTTTGTGCTCTCACTAGTGTTATCGTACCAAATGTGGAATGGCATGGCAGGTTCTTGCCAAATAGGAGGTTTTCTTATTCCAAAAGCTTTGATTTTTAACGAAATTTAATGATGTTTTATGATCCATATGGCAGATCTCACCTAGTAGAACAAGGCATATTGATGTTATCTTTAAGGGTGTAAATTATATGGATGTTATCTGAATTTGTATTGCATTTTGTAGGATGCTTTTCGAGAGGCTAAAGCAAATGGGTTTGGTGTTACGGTCATCAAGAAAGGCGAACTTCAGCTTAATATAGACCAACCACTAGAAGAAGTGGAGGAACTGATTACAGAGATTGGCAGCAAAATGTATCATGATGTGATGATGAAAGAGCGGTCTGTGGACATAGACACATTAATGAAAGGAGTATTTGGTTTCAATGACCGCTCCATGAAGAGGTAACTATTTGCTTTATAGTTTCACAATTCTGCAGTGGTATGGAATACTCAACATAAAAGTTCATATCTGTGAAGTTTTTCATCATTTTGTATACAATGTTTAGTGATTTCATTTGTATCTTAAAGGTTAAAGCGGAAGTTGAAGAAATCCAGAAAGGGGTGATGGCTCTTAAACTTTCAACGATGTGACCTGTTGAAGACATTGAAAAGTCCTCCTCCACCCAAACATTGAACACAAGCACATAAAAGCCTTTCACAAAGCAAGGAATTTTTCTTGCTTCCAGAACAAATATTTTTGACCAGATTTTCCTACTCACGAGATGTAGAGAACACGTCAGCAGTAAAATGTGGTGACCTCCTTCAAACTTCTAGTTCTCGTGCTTTGTTTTTCCTACGCAAATCATAGTTGATTTGTATATATTGAGTAACATGTAGTTACCAACTTAGAGCTCCACGTGTAGAAAAAGCAAGAAGTGGGACTTTTGATTTATTTTGATATGGAAAATAGAAAGCTTCTTTACAATGAAGTTTGCTACTCTGTTCACCATTTAAAATCCATAACTTACAGGTTATTATAACAATCAATAAACTTTTCATATTTTGAAAACATGACCTGATAATAAATGTCTTTTACATTATTTTCATGCATGTACTATTTATTGTTTAGAATAAAACTCCTTTAAGTTTCAGCTGGCTGCGGATCCTTTTTAAAAGCAAAAATGCTGATTAGAATGAAATTATTTCGTCAAAGTTGAATAACTTGTCAACTTTGCCAACTATGTTTTCTGTCATAAGCCCCTTTATGATTTTCTAATTGTAGTTAATATTTAATTTTTAAAATTGTATCAATGAGCAGTATCTTTTCCTACCTCTTTTGCAGTTATGTATTCCTGATTTGAAAGCTACATTGAATGTAGTTTGTGCAAATTAATTCAAATTAAATGAAAAAATATTGCAAGTTTTAAGATTACTAGAACATCTTATATTTCAAATAAGGTTAGTTGTTTCCCATCCAAATTTTGATTAATGGTAAGTCAAATTTGATGGAATGTCACTTGCACTATTCCACCTCCAACCTTACTGTATATCATAGCACCAGTTATCCTCCACTTCACTCGACCTATATAATAATTTCTCCTCAATTTCCTCACTTTAATTTTCACTTATTGATAATTAACAAAAAAATATTAGTATAAGTTGGGATGACACATGTTTAGAAGATAATATATGTATATAAAAAATTTGAAATATTTTAAAATAATAAATATTGCTGAGATAAAAAAATTGAAATGTAAAGAATAAGTGATGGTAACTTATTTATTTTTTTAAAAACTACTTAAAAACTAAGAATTTTGTCAATATCAAACTTTTTTGTCAATATTAAATATATATATATATATATATATATATATTATATTTTCTGTTAACATCAACTCAATGAACTCATAAAAATGTAAGTTAAACCCTATATTGATAGAACTATTTTTCAACTAATATCAGCTAAAACTTTTTATTGATGTCAATAAAACTATTTTTCTATTTATCGATTTATGTAAGTCAGTCCTTTTAGTTGACATTGGTAGGAAAAATCCAATGTATTTAAAATTTGTACAACTTATAAAATTCTCAATCCAATCTGAAGAAAGGTGAAGCTATAAATCAAAAGGAAAAGGATTTATAGAAGACAATAGGTAAATATCAATGAAAGAATTTGTGAAATGCTGGAAGTACTAAAAGTCAAGATCTAGGAAGTCATACTTGAAATAAAATGTAAAGACAACCATTTGAGCTATAGATATGTACTGGAAAACAATTATACAAAGCATTACTTATATACTAACTTCTATGACAGAATCTCATCAAGGTGCTTGTCCATGATTTCAGAAACAGCATCCAGAAATGTTTCTTCACTTGTGCCAGGAAGAACAGAATCCAGAGCTTCCTTTACAATTCCCTCAATCACAGACTCCTTGTTCAAGGATTCCCTACACATAAGGCTTCCAATGGCAAAGGGTGTCATTCCTCTCTCCACTCCTTTCTTCAGAAGCATGGTTGAGATCTGAAGAGTGCGGGCACATTCAACTGGCAGATTCCATCCATGAAACTTCAAAAGGGCAATATCTTCATCAGCATTCAGTGACCTTATATAGTCAATGATCTCAGGGGAGTATGGTTGGCGAGCTTGGGGCCAATAGAGCCATTCAAAGGTACAATCTTCAAACTGTTGGAATGGCAAGGCTTGAAGTATAAGCAAAGACTCAAGGGAAAATCCACACAAAATATCACTAAACCCTTTCCTCCAACCAAACACGAAAAAAAAAAAAAAAAAAGGAGATTATAATAAGCCTTGGGAGAGGTCTGCTAGATGAATCATGCTTCTTTCGAAACAGGAAATTGCACCAAGAGAATAGTGTTTCCCACTTCTCAAAATACATGCAGTCTATCCAAAATAACAACTTTCATGAAATGAACATAATAGTGAGAAGAATATCCTTGCTGACATACTAGGAAAAAAATCTACAGTAGCACAATAATGTATTCTAAAAATAACCCCAGCTAATAAACCTTTTGTAAGTTATATTATAAACAAAACTTGATTGAATATCATATTGGGTCAAGAGCAGCAGAATTCTGCAATCTGTAAACAATGCATTTACCACCCGAAACCAAGCAGGAGAAAACCCAAGTTTAAGCATTTCAAGCACTATAAAGCACACCATAAGATGCATTAAAAGAGAACAATTGATCGATAAAAATAAAAAGAACAACCGAACTGAACAATAAAAATATGGTGCTTACACTAGTGGGCAAGCAGTATCCATGATCAATTGGAATCAGAACAGCCTGGTCATTTTCATCCTCTTTGCCGATCAAAATATTCCCAGCATGTCTATCTGCATTTGCGAGTCTCATGTCCAGAACAGTAATTTTATGCACTTCCTTCACTGGAAATGCCCCAGGACCCATATCCTCGCAACTTCCATTATTCTCCATGAACATTTGCAAGGAGCCAAGCTTAGTAGTCAAGTCCCCAGGATGGTTAAATCCTTCATGCAAGCACTTAACCATAACAGTAGGGGGAACCCCAGCAAAACCCTTCCCATCACCAAATAATGATCTACGACCACTTATTGGATGGTCCAAAATATAAGCTGCAACTTCCCTGAATGCTCCCTGACCAACTCTCGTACCCTTCTTTAAGCCTTCACCATCTACTGAGAAAGGTAAACCTCTGGGGTTGTTCACAGCCATTGGCTCTTCATCAATGGGCTTGAAAACAGCTACATACTTTTGCCCGGTTGAATCAAGCATAAAGTAAGCTCCCCCTGTACCCTCTGCAGATCTGATTGGATAATTTCCACTGTTTAGTCCTTCATATGTCAAGTTTATCATATTCCAAATCTCTGAAGCTAATTCAATTTTCTTATTAACAATGACAGGCTCCAAAAGAAGATCTCTATCAAGAGCCTTCCTTGGCACAATTGGCTCAGCGGCTCCATCCTCTCTTCCCACATCTTCTTTACTAACATCATGTTCTCTCCTACAATTCTTTTCACTAACATCATAATCTTTTGTACCATTCAACTCCTTCGCCTTGACGGACAACTCATCTTGTCCTGTCCTAATTTCTGCATATTTCACTCTAACAAAAAGATGAATCACTGCATCATGATATTTACTACAGATATCATCAATAACCGTCTGATCCTCAAGCAGCTCCCCGTTACACACAACCTCCTGCTGTTCAGGATCAGCAAAGCGCTTCTCCTTCTTCGCAATCTGCTGCTTAACATACCCAACATCTCTGCATCTCTCCACCTGAAAAGTAAAGTCTTTTCCAGAAGAGGTTCTCACACTGATGGTCTGGAGATCAGACAGCCTAATCACCAAATGCAGAACATTTCCTTCAGTAACCCCATAGTCCTTCAGCAGGGAATTGCTCCGGGCTAACTCCCTCCCATCACAAACCAACTTCTGTTTGTTTGTCAATGAAGGAAGCCCCTCGGCCTTTTGGATTTTGAGTTTCACCGACTCAATGGTATCGTATGGAAGGACTCGCATCGGAGTCAAAGATCCAGAATGGGAGAGATATATGAAAATAAACTCAGGATCCAATGACAAGTGCAGTGGGGTATAGTATCCATCTGGGGACAACAATAGTTCCCTTGGAACAGGGCTAAGGATGGTGACACCAGCAGAAGACATTTTGAATGTTGATTAAGGCAATGAAAACCAAAGAAGCTCAAGGCTTTCACCTAAGCCTGAACCCTAATTTCTACAATTTTTACAATGACACAGCCATGGGATTTTTACAATTACAGCTGCCTGGGTGTGCGATGACACACAAACCACCGACCCAGATGACCAAATAAGCTCAAAATGAAACTCAACAAAGTATGCACACAAAAAGGAACAAATTTTCGTTAGAAATGATGAAAAATTCCAGACCCAAGCCCTAATTTCCCATCATTTCCCCACCCAAACCCAGAAAAAAGCCACCCAGCAGAGAAAAGCTCTAGGATTTGGATCCAATCACAAAAGGGCCAGAATCAATTGCTATAAACTCAAGAGAAAGCAGATTCTTACCCTGGGGAAGCAGAAGTAGAAGCAGCGGAGTTTGAACCTTTGACACAAATAATGCGAAATAAAGTAATGGGGTGGTTTTCTTAATGCGAGTTGTGGGAAGAGTTTTCTATTCAATACTCGAAAAAGTAGGGAACGTTTGTTACGTTATTGTTGACTCTGACCAAAACCGAGAAACACAAATGGGAGATAGAAAGAGAGAGAGAGAGAGAAAAAAAAAAAAAAAAAAAAAAAAAAAAAAAAAAAAAAAAAAGAAAAAAAAAAAAAAAAAAAAAAACAAAAATGGATTGAAGAACAAGAAAGACGCGTATACACGTCTGGTGTAGAACTACTAGTATACAGCTTTTGGCGTACAAAACACAAGGATTTATACCGTATACCGTACACGTATACCTATATCAAGGTAGAAACTTTTTTATTTGGGTTTTTCTTTTTGCCCTCTTCTTGCGAATACGAAAGTGATTATTGGTGGTATTTTCGGAGAAGCCGTTGGAGTGACTTTGTCTCTCACAGGGACACACTTTCTGACACTAAACAATTATGAAATATTAACATAAAAAGGTTGATAACGTTAGCAGTGACACATGATATTGACAATGATCACTTTTAACTGTTCATCATGTTACCACTGTCATGTCACTCACTCCTCTTTCCTTAACCGTCATAGTACTTGAAGGTGGAGCGTAGAGGTGTTTTAGGTGTTTTTCTTTTCCATGATCCATGTGTATAAAAACACCAAGAAAAATAAATGACTTTATAAGTTAATATGATTTTAAAAATAAAAAATTCTAAAGTTATGTACAAGAATTTTTATGAACTAGTTTATAACTCACAAATAAGTTTTTATTTTATTATATTTTATTTATAAATATTTATAGAAAAGTTAGTCTTTAATGGAATGAAATTATTATTTAATTATTGAATTTTTGTCTATTTTATTTTTTATTAGTGTGAATTTGTGGATACATAAGTCGTTGTCAATTTAATTTTTACCATAACTGAAATTCAATTTAATTCATGAATATTTTAATTATTATAAATATTGCGATAAAATATCAACGTTTATAAAATAAAGTACAAGTTTTTATTTAGAAAAGTGATAATATTTTTCGTTATTAAAGTAACAATTTTTTATGCTTTCAAGCTTTTAACTAATCAGTTATCTTGAAATTAATTTAAAGTGGACGCGTTTTTATTTTTAAAGTGACTATAAATATTACAAAATGAAAAAAAAAAACACACTTATGGATAATATTATAAGTTAAAAGGGAAAAGATTTAAAGCAAAAATTTAAGTTAAATGACAAAAAAGTATTTTATTATTTAAAAGCTATAAATATTATTCCTTATTTACCATCTTTAAATGGGTAGTTAAAGGAATAGGATATAGGACATGTGTTATGTCATTTGAATAATTAAATATGTAACTCTTTTTCTTAAAAGAATTCACATTTAAAATAATAGTTATTAAGTGAGTATTCAATGTATGCATCTTTGTTGGTACGAGGATGGTAAGAATATCTTAATAAAACCATACTTATTACATTAAATCATTGAAAAAATTTGATAAATAGAAAATAGAAAATGCATCTTCGTTAGCACGAGGATGGTAAGAATATCCTAATAAAACCACACTTATTACATTAAATCATTGAAAAAATTTGACAAATAGAAAATACAAGATGCATCTGAGTTGGCATGGTAAGAATATCCTAATAAAACCACACTTATTACATTAAATCATTGAAAAAATTTTGACAAATAGAAAAAACAAGATGCATCTTTGTGAGGATGGTAAGAATATCTTAATAAAACCACACTTTTTACACTTTTTACATTAAATCATTGAAAAAATTTGACAAATACAAAATTGAATGAAGACTTCTCAAATCATGAAAAAAATGCTTTAGATAAAAGAATTTGTTAGAGATGAATCATGCGCTTTAGAGGATTCTTCCTACTATTAAATAAGCAATCGAGTTTAGGAAGTTGAGTGATTACTTTTTCAACTTTCACATTAATTTTCTTCTGCATCCATTAATTTCATTGTTCTTTGTTAACAATATTTATATTTGTTATTTTGTGAGACTTTTAATTATAGTAATCTTAGTTTTGTAATTGTCTTTTTTTCTCACTGTAACTTGGTTTACAATGTTATTTGGTGGATCTCAAAGGTAACACCAACATTATCACCTGTAACATGAATTTACATCACGTAATGATTATGGAATGTTGGACTTTCTATAACTTTCAAGTTGACTATGACATTTTCTTTTGGCGATCTAGGAGACTTTATCTTTCACATAACTATCTTCAAAGGAAGATACACACGACTAAATTTGGACAAGTTTTAGAATCGTATTTCTATCTTATCAATAACTGCTTTCAATATAACATTGTGATATAAAATCCCCAAGTCGGAGGTGTAAAACAGAAGCTGGAAATGTCTATGATAATATGTCTATGATAATGGAGGAAAGACTTGGGGTGTAAGATCATTTCACTCAAGCTTCAAGGAGTGACTTTTGGATGAATTCTTGTGAATTCTTGTATGAACGTGATCTTAAAATGTTTGTTAAAAATTCGAAAACAAAAGCAGTTAAAAAAGAATATAAGAAATAAAGATAATACTAGATAATACTAGGAACTAGAACAACACCTTTGTTGGAAACTGTTTTGGCTGAAATACAAGAGGGGGGTGAATTGGATTTCAAAACTTTTTGAAACAATTTGATATTTTTCAGTAAAATGCAATTCTGTTTCACAGACTGGATCTTTATTTGAATTTACTGAATCAGAACAGTTGCATGAAACAGTAAGCAGAATCAAGAGTCAATTCAGAACCCAGTTTAGTAATAATACAATTCAATACTCCAAACAAATATATCAGTATTTTATTTCTTTATACAGAATTGATTATAGTAAAAGCGGAAGCAGTTCAGTTAA
>Ga0209700_104573_pt1 | contig 24689 bp, 15 predicted proteins | sample SiratroredBW_FD_187528 | JGI IMG/M metagenome (GOLD analysis project Ga0209700, IMG submission 187528) | Root nodule microbial communities of legume samples collected from California, USA - Siratro red BW (SPAdes) (version 2) | ecosystem: Host-associated > Plants > Roots > Nodule | place: USA...
AAAAAGCCAAAAGAATAGGTTCTAGAGGTAGCTATTTTCAATCAATCATAATTTATTATATATATATATATAGTAAAAGTGTTTTGATGGTTGTTTTTTTGTTTTGCAGTTGCCATAGCATCATTCATAAGGTTTTTTCCGAAAGTGAAGGCAAGATATATGATTATGGGGATGTTTATATTCATCTTGACATTCTCTTTGATATCGGTGTCTAGTTTTTGAGAAGTTAAAGTGTTGGAAATGGCACACAAACTTTAGACCATATTTGTAGAGAGTTCAACTTGTGCGATGATTTCCATTTTTGTTTGTTCTTGTGTGCTGGTGAAGTTGTATTTATTCTCTGTATATATGGAATTAGGATATCCTAAAATGTTTTAGTTAATTTATTTTATTTTATTTTTTTAAAAAATATTAAAATTAAGTTTGATTTGATATATTTATATTTCAAGTTCTTCTATATTTTATTTGTTGCATTTTTAGATGTAATGAATATTTTATGTTTGTTTATTAATTAATATGTATTATAAATTTTTAAATTTGATTTATCTATTAATCATGATATGATATTTATTACAACCTATCGTAACTTTTAATAATAATGATAAAAGAATAATAATTAAAACCAATTAATAGCTAATTATAATATAATTTTTCATAATAAAAAACTATTAATTATAATAAACTAATAATAATAATAACTAATTTATATTTCAGAAATTTTATTATTATCACAATTGTGTTTCATATTTGTAACATTTAATTATTGTCACTATTATATAAAATACTAGTGATAATTTTTATTATTACAATAAAATTTAATTTTAGTGATATATAGAATTATTGTGACAAGATATTAATAGTGACAAGTTTTTATTTATAATGATAAATATTTATGTCACTAAAACTAATTTTTCTTATAGTGGGACGGGAGTTTGAGGCTTTTGAGTTCTTACTTAGATGGCTAAGGACAAATACTGTTGAGTTGCAAAGCATTTTCAAGCAGAGAGACGTGGAGGGCAACACCATTTTTCACATTGCAGCAACCAATCATGATAAACAGGTATCATTTAAATCTCTCTGTCTCTCCCTATGAATTTATTGTTGTGCCAAATAGCAACTTAAAAAGTTACACAGGATAGATGAAGAGAGTTAAGTATAATAAAAGTTTTTTCCGGAATAGGAAAACCAAAAAAAAATAGTTTGGTAGATCAAGTTAACTGTTTTAAATATCTCAAAAAATACTTTAAAATACTTACTAGCATTTGTTTGGAAACTCAAAGTGTTTTATAATTGGATTACAGTCAAACTAATTCATAAGTTATTAGATTGACTTATCTAACTCATTCGAAGCTATAATTAATTGGAAAATGTTACTTTGATACTGTATTTTTTCTTATATCTGTTTGATACTCCAACGTGGCAAGTGTTGTCCCGCATGGTAATAAAAGAGAAAACGCAGTTATTTTTGGCTTACGTGGTTTACCTTTGTCTTTTTGCAAGGGTGATTTTTGTCATTTTCCTTCTGAAAATGTAGGGCAATTTGAGAGGGAAAGCAGAACACACACATGTGTCTCGGGTGGAATATCTAAGTGGTTAGCTCAGTTCAAATAAGTGGTTCGCTGTGTGTAATTTTGGAACACACACATGTGTCTCAGGGGTGGTAGGTCTAAGTAGTTAGCTCAGTTCACCTAAGTGGTTCGCTGTGTGTAGTTTTGGAACACACACATGTGTCTCAGGAGTGGAAGGTCTAAGTGGTTAGCTCAGTTCAAATAAGTGGTTCGCTCTGTGTAGTTTTGGAGCACACACGTGTCTGAGGGGTGAAAACACTAAGTGGTTAGCTTAGTTCAAATAAGTGGTCCGCTGTGTATAATTTTGGAACACACACATGTGTCTCAGGGGTGGAATGTCTAAGTGGTTAGCTCAGTTCAAATAAGTGATTCGCTGTGTGTAGTTTTGGAACACACACGTGTCTCTGGTGGAATGTCTAAGTGGTTAGCTCAGTTCAAATAAGTGATTCGCTGTGTGTAGTTTTGGAACAGACACGTGTCTCGGATGGAATGTCTAAGTGGTTAGCTCAGTTCAAATAAGTGGTTTACTATGTGTAGTTTTGGAACACACACGTGTCTGAGGGGTGAAAACACTAAGTGGTTAGCTCAATTCAAATAACTGGTTCGCTGTTTGTAGTTTTGGAACACACGTGTCTCAGGGGTGAAAACACTAAGTGGTTAGCTTAGTCCAAATAAGTGGTTCGCTGTTTGTAATTTTGAAACACACATATGTGTCTCAGGGGTGGAATACCAAAAACAACTGCATCTTTTCTTTCATTGTTATGCGGGACAGCATATGCTACATTGGATTGTCAAACGAAAATAAGAAAAAATATAGTGTCAAAGTATCATTTTCCTAATTAATTTGTTGTGAAAAATATTGTACGTGTACATGCAATCGAATTGTTGATAGAGGTCATGACGGATATAGATGCTGCAAATTTGGAGGGCCAAAGGGCATTTGAAATAATAAACAACGAAAAAATTAAAAATAAATTAGTGAAGGCTGAAACAAGCGTTAGGAGATTTAGGAAACTGCGTTCGTTAATGGTATCGATGAATGAGTGGCTAATTCGAAAAAGTGGTATGAGAGGGAAGATGTCGAATGAGATACGCAATGCCTATTTGATAGTGGCTACTCTTATTGCAACTGCAACCTATCAAGAGTCCACCTGGTGGATTTCATCATATTGATGCAACTGCCATTAATAACACTCTCATAGGTCATGGGGCATCGAATTTATCCAAAGTTCATGAAGGGAAATCAGTGACGTCAAACATCAACTTTTTGGCGTTTTCGACCACAAATATGTGTGCCTTTTTGACATCCATTCTCACAATTATCTTTGTGATGCCTAGGAATGTTGGATGGTTTCTAATGTATGCGTCATCATGGCTCCTTGTAATCAGCTACTTCTTCTCTATGATGGTCATATCTCCCAATGATCTCACCACAAACCTCATGTCTTCCATTTTCTTCCTCATTGTTCCAATATTGGCTGGGGCTTCTATTTTGTTTTTCGTGCCCCAACAAGAAAAAAAGAATTGTATGATTGACTTATCACGGTTATAATTCATCAGTTATGATAAATGGTATAGTGATATTTTTATAATAATTAAATTTCACATTTATAAGGATGTGATCAGAATCGACATGGTAGATAATTATTGTAATAGTTTACTTGTTAAGTCATTTACATTTTAATCCCACATATTAAGTACAATTTTAAGATAGCATGTAATTTCATTTTCAAATTCGTGCTCTTTGTGGTTCATGCTCGTCACTCTCTCTCTTCCTCACTATTTTTTTTCGTCTTCTTAAACATTGGTTCGTGAACTGCCCACTGGTTTGTGCTTGCAGTTCTCTTTTCCGTCATTGTACGTAGCTTTTGATTGTTATTTTTGCATGTTCGATTGTTTTTTTTTTATCAGCTTTGCATGTTCCATTTTTTTTTTATCAGCTTTGCATGTTGGATGATAGTTTTGTGCTTTATTTGTATAGTAGAAATAATAATACTAATAATCAAGAGAATACCAATGAGGGGAATGACGAATAGAGGGTCTATGAAGGCTTGCTCCCTCCCCTGATAAAGCATCATCATGTGGTTCCTCTAGTGTTATGGATTCGAACAATTATCTATTCACGAGCAGCATTGAGAGTATTTTGCATATTGGCCTCACTCTCTTGGAGCGCCGCCTTTACACCATCCATGCACATCTTGATGACTCCCTCTATGTGTTTTTGAAGAGCTTCTAGTAATACTGGATCCATTCTGTTTGGATGGTAGTCCTAGGAAAAGTTTTACCAAGACTCTAAAGTGGACACCAAATGTTCTCACCTAATCCGAGTGCAGATCTCTTGCCGTGGATGAGCGATGACCAAACTGGTGTGAGTCAGTCCAAGTGAGAGTCTACCAGCAAGACTCTTCCAATGTTTAAGTGAGTAAGAGTATAGTGAAAGGTATTTAGAATACATGAGTATGTGTATGTAAACCCTAAGTCATATTTACATAACCTTGTCATTGAAACCTTATAATTATTCCTAATGATTTTGTATGTTTAGAATCACAAAATCAGAGTAAATGTTATTAATTGGTAGTTAATAGTGAGTTGGACCGTAATAATAAATTCAGTTAAATATGAAAAAAAATTATTTAGAGACAAATTTTTAGTTACCAAACAAAATAGTATTTTATTAATTGTGATCAAAATAATCATCAAATTTTGTTAGAAACTAATTTTTAATCACTATACTAATAATAATGATGATTATCCCTCCCTATTCTTCCTCCTTCCCAGTTTTAACATTTATATTTTAGTTTAGTGGGTTGGTGCTTGGTGCTTGATTTTCACCTCCGAATAACTTTCAATTTGTAACCTCTTATGCTTTGTCATTGTTGTCTTGCATTCGCTCGTCTTCACCCTTCTATACCTTATCCTGTTTACGTAAAATGGAATCTAATTCTTTTTTCCTGCTTCTCAGAGTTTCTCACATCCCAGAATACTTCCTAGAGTTGTCCCCACCTATAGAAAATTTCTTTACATATAGTTGTTTGGGAAGTGAGAGAAAAATAAGTCATCACATTCCCCACCACAATAATTTCCACCCTTCCCCTTGATCGATACATGACTTTCCCGCGTATTATGATAGAATTTACAGGATATTTGTATAAACTAATTATAGTTAAAATTTAAGTTATTTGTACACTGATTTGTATAATTCATTTAAATTTTTATTAATATAAAAAGAAAGAACCTTGGACTGGAACAAAGACTAAGTGTGAATTTTTAAACGCGCTAATTGAGATAATTTTTTTTTCTTAAAATACTTTCTTCAAAATAACTTTTAAAACATTTTCGCCCAACATATTAATATTTCGTTAACCACTTTTAAGACACGCAAAGAGTACTTGATAGTGGCTACTCTTATAGCAACTGCAACCTATCAAGCAGCACTGAGTCCACCTGGTGGATTTCATCAGATTGAAGCAGCTGCCACTAATAACACTCTCATTCAAGGTCATGGGGCATCCAATTCATCCAAAGTTTATGAAGGGAAATCAGTGATGTCAAATGCCGACTTTCTTACGTTTTTGACCACAAATATGTTGGCCTTTTGGACATCCATTCTCACAATTATTTATCTCATGCCTAAGAAAGTTGGATGGTTTCTAATGTATGGGTCATTATTGCTCCTCGGATTCAACCACTTCTTCTCCATGACGGTCATATCTCCTGCTGATGTCACCAAAAGCTTCATCTCTACCATTTTCTTCTGCCTTATTCCAACATTTGCGGCGGCTGCTGTTATCTTTTTCATGTACAAAGTAAAAATAGAATTATATGATTGACTTATCAGGGTTATAATTCATCCGTTATAAGAAATGGTATAGTGAAATTTCTATAATAAATAAATTTCACATTGATACGGTTGTGATCAGAATCCACATAGTAGATAATTATTGTGATAGTTTACTTGTTAAGTCATTTACATTTCAATCCCACATATTCAGTGTAATTTTAAGATGGTATTATGTAATTTCATTTTCAAATTCGTACTCATTGTGGTTCATGCTCGTCACTCTCACTCCTCCTCACTCTTTTTCGTCTTGTTAAACGTTGGTTCCTGAACTGCCCACTGGTTCGTGCTTGCAATTCTCTTTTCCACATTGTACGTAGCTTTTGACTGTTATTTTTGCATTTTCGATTTTTTTTTTTATCAGCTTTGCATGTTCGATTGTATTTTTGTGTTCTTTTTGTTATTTATTTAGGTTTTTATGTTCTCGGATTCAAAATAATTGTTAAGTAGTTGTGTTTTAAGAACGAGGATGCCAAAAGATTATTATTGGAATAAAATACAACCGAATGTCCTCTCTTTTGTTTATTTATTTAGGTTTTGGGGCATAGTGAATACATGATATATTCACAATTCTTCATTGATGAGTTGAGGAGGGTGGATATGAGAACTATATATCAGACACGGTTATTTCATTGCTTAAAACTCGAATCCACATACAAAATCACCCTATAGGTTTCTGCTGGACTCTACACATTTTTGTTCTGAATTAATGTAACAGGTTTGGTATCTTATCTTCTAGGAAACTGTAGTATTTTTTCCCTTTAACATAATATTTTTTATTACTTAATTCTAGATCAAACTAAAAATAGCACCTGCCGATTTAAGTTTTCCTTAAGCAAATCAAACCAGTCTTAATAATATATTTACAAGTATAAAGCATAAAGAATTTTGAGGTGTCTTTGGGTCTTTTACAATTCTTGTTATTAATTTAGCAAAGTGTTTGTTCCAATGAGTGCCTGGAAGTTGGTAGATATCATAAAAAACATATTTAAGACGTGATAGTATAATTAATTAATGTATTCCATTGTGAAAGAAATACTTTTAGTTTTTTTTTCTTTTTATGCTTACATTAATTTAGATTTAAAAAGTAAGAGTTACATTTTGAAGAATTAAAAAATGTATTAAGTATTGTTTTTATCCGACCTAAGTGCAAGTCTTCAGGTAGATTTGGGACCGAGCTGTAGATGGTGAAGCCAATAAGAGGTCTACCTGCAAAAGACTCTTCGAAGTTCAAGTTGGTAAGAACATAGATATAATATAAGTGAATAAATATAAGACCCAGCAAGTGGTATCAGAGCCGATGGTTTGCGGCTTAGGCAAGTACAATTTAACCCTGTATCAAAAGTCTTCCTGACGAAAGTTTTGGGGAAACGTGTCCCATATAAGTGTATGAACGGCGGTACAAGTAAAGGGTCGTTTGCTTCCGCTCGAGGGGAAGTGTATCAATATGGAAGAGAGACTCTCACTTGGGGGGGAGATTGTTAGGTATTCAAGTGTGAGTCTAAGTTCCACATTATGTAGGAATGAGAAAGTTGAGCAATATATAGCGAAGAAGAGCCACAAATTTATGCCTTAAGGTTTTGGGTTGAAGGTGGTGTCATTCTCTTATATATTTGGCCTTATTCTCATTCTTGTGAGATCTTCCTGGTGTTTTCCCTCCTTGGATTCTCCCAATACCTCGGTGTCGGAGGTGAGTAAGTACTTCGTGTGATATTTGCCTCTATTTATAGACTATTTGGGGTCAGAGCTGAGTTATTCCTAATAAATAAGAATTTATTGTGATTGATAGCAGAATAATTGTCATATAATTAATCATTATAAAAGTACAAGTTAATCGTAATAAAGTAAATTGAATGAGATTTACATCATATTCGTTTAAATTTGGTATGTTGGTAAGTACATAAGCCCACCAGGTTTGAAATCCATAAATGAGGTGCACGTAGACCGAGTTGATGGATAAATGAGTTTTAACATTATGCAACTAGTCGTCAGATCATTTTGATTCGATAATAAGTAAGGTTACTTTTGAGATGATCATTTACTTTCGAATGATCTCGGAATGTGATGGACTTCTTTCATCGACAATAGTCTAATCAATGAATAACTTACGTAATGATTTTTGTTCGAACTTGTTTCGTCAAATGAACCGAGTGATCTCAATTCATTAGTAATTTTGAAAAGTGAGTAATTTTAACTCATCAAGGATTTTTGAACAATGTGATTTAACATAGCCGAGTGATTTTAACTCTTTATTTTGGACTAAGCCGATTGAACTTAGTCAGTGGAACTGTTTGGAATAAGTGTCTTAACCATTCGAATGATTGGACTGAGCTATTTTAGTCATTTTGAGTAATTATGTTTGAAGTAGGCCTCCAATTAGTGGTGAACTAAGTGTTTGCATATTTCTAAGTGAAAAAAGAACTCGATGTTGTTTGCCTGGTTTCAAGTGAAGTGAACTCGAATGTTTGTTCGATTTTTGTGTGATAGACAAGTGTTGGTTGTCTAATAGATTTCATACTAGGTAATGTGAACTCGAACGTTTGTTAAGCTCTCGGGTATCTTAACTTAAGCATTTACTTAGGCTCATGCATATCGTACTTGGCAATGTGAACTCGAACGTTTGTTTAGCTTCGAGCTTTTGACTTAAACATTTGCTTAGTCTATTGAATATCATACTTGGTTAAGTGAACTTGAACGTTTGTTCGGCTCTTGACTATCTTGACTTAAGCATTTACTTAGTCTATTGTATATCATACTTGACAATGTGAACTCGAACGTTTGTTCGGCTCTTGAGCTTTTGACTTAAACATTGGCTTAAATCCATCAAGTAATGAACCCAATTTAATTAACTTAACACTTTACTCAACTTTCGAGTATTATTAAAAAGTAATGAACAGAGTTCGAGCAGAACCTGGATCATGGGATCATCAAATGTGAGACCAGAACTGTGTGGTTGCCAAAAGTGATATGATTACCTTCGAATTTGACCCTGGGATTATGATCTCTCTCTTCTATCGAAGAAACCTAAAATACTTCAATAAATATTGTGTGATGTGTTGACCTTTTTTGGCAAGTGTACCGAGTCAAAAGTAATATAGATTTATAGAGTAAGGATGTCGATCCCACGAGAACAATTTTGCTATTAAATCTCAAATTCACGACTCATTAAGCAAATAAAAGTTTTAAGATGATTTGATTATAATTTGAATTGATAAACAATAAAGACAATTAAAGAATAAATAGCAATTATAAAAAGAAGTTTTCAAGATCTAGAAAGACTCTGGGATTGAACTTCATCTATCTCCCTCATTCATATTTTGGATTTGATAATAAAATACAATAAAGTAACTACTCACTATTGATGCACATATAATAATCATTCACACCGATTCCTCTAATACGAAATTCATAAGGTAATTTCCTAAACACTGATCCCTCAGCTATTTAATAAATTACCCAGCATTAAGAACAGATGTTATAACCATCAATACACTGAAACCTATCCCTAGTATTCTAATATATTGAGTGTTTTCATCTAATTCAGAAACTCAAAAGTACTTCCAAGTTAAATTCAAGAATCAAAATCAAGACTCTATTGATCAAATAAAATCTAGCATTAAGTATAAGATAAAAATACCAATGGAGTAGAAACTCAACATTATATTTAAAATTACCAAAATACAAATGAGTTCAAAAGATTATATTCAATCCCAAAGATGAAGAATTTAGTTACTCATGGTAGCCATTACAAACCAATGAAAGGAAGATCGCAAGAGAAGAAGAGAATCTTGATTCTAGCCGTCTAACTACGTCCTCTAGGTCTTGATGCCTTCCAAAACCCTAAAAATATCCTTTTAAACTTGATTTTGGGCCTAGGTTAAGTGACTTTTCTCTTGGGCTTTTTTCTATTTAAAAGTTTTTATTTCTTTTCTTCATGAATCTTCCAATCTATCATTTTCTTCATTCTTTTATACCTAAAATTTCACAATAATTGAGATTAAATGATTTTCTTTAACTTAGGACTCATAACATAAATTTAAATCCAAAAACTCTAAAATTGGGAGTAATTACTATTTTAAATAACACTTAATCCCACAAGTACTCAATATTTCTCATGTATAAAAACACTCAAACTTGGTACTTATCAACTCCCCCCAACCTAGAATCTTGCTTGTCCTCAAGCAAAGTAATTGGATTCACACAAAAAAAAATTTCCAAAACAAAAACAGTGGTTGCTCAAAAATCAGACCCATGGTTCAATCATCAGACAACATTCATTTTCAAAACAAGAATTCAATATAAGAGAGATCAGATATTCTAAGTCAAATTAAAGCAGGAAAAAGACACAATCTATTTACAAGAGAAACAACTCAAGCAAAGACATGATAATCTAATTGAGGAATTTCTCTCTTAATATCTCACAGGGTAGTGTCTCTCTCAACTTTCACTGACTCTGAACAAATCAAAGTTGCCTTTCATTTTTAGTCAAATCACAAACAGACAATCAACATGGATCTTAAGGTCTTTTAAAGGTTGTAATGAGGTTGTGCTATCAAGAACATTGGTTTTTCAAATAACAAAATGCATACTTCAGACAAGGAGAACATATCTACAAATGAGACAAAATTTTCCTTGGAAAGAATTTATCTACCAACTCTTGATTTCTTCTAACCATCATTTTTTTTTTGAAGTAATTCACTCTTTTGTTTTTTTTTTTTTTTTTTTATTTATTTTAATTTTTTTTTTTTTTTTTTTTTCATTTATTTTTATTTTTTTTTTTTTTGAAGTAGAACAAAAGAGTGAATTATCTAACCCATTTCTTTACATAACCAGCATCTTAAAGCTAAATCAACCCTTTCCATTATGAAAATTGCACCTATGTTCTCCTTCCTCAAGCATGCTACAACGGTAGAAAATCATATATCAATTGAAGGTTAGGATGCAACAAAGAAAATTTCAGCTCAAAGGATCATCAAAAGAATTGGTTATAAACTGTACCTGGTTGGCTTTTTGGCTCTGGGTTAAAGTGTCTATATACAAAAATGCCTTAATCATCTCCAAGTTTTCATTAGTGAAGTAAAATAACATAAAAAATTAGGCAACATCAACTTGATACATTACTCAGTGGAACTCAACTCTTAATTGTTTAAGGATTCACAACTCACTTGGCTAATTGGTTTTAATTCCTCAATTTTTATCAAGCCTTGTTCTAGTCATAACCCTGTTCAATTTTCATGCATCAATCACCCACTTAACTTAACTCAAAAATTCTAATCCCCTCAAAATTTTCCAATAATAAGTTGATTTGACTTAGAACAATCATGAGTCTAATTTCTACTCAACTACAAAATTAAGCTAAGTACCACACATCAAACATAAAAAAAATAACAAATAAAAGTAACAAAAATAAATACTGAATGGAAAATCAATCACAAGCATACTACAATATTTAATTAAAGAAAAGAGTGTTTTATTAGGAATCTCCCCTCATAATCCTATCAAAGTCGGTGTCAAATTCTGCATCTTGATATTCTTCTACTGCAGCTGGGGATGTGCCTGCTCCACCTCCCCCATGAAAATTAGGCTTGTCCCTAGGTCGTGCAACATAAGAGCTGAATAGGTTAGGTGAGAGACATTGAGACCAAAGAACACTTACCTCAAAGATTATGTAGTGGAAATTGAAGATTGAGAGAGATTGAGCAAAGGTGGAGCGCAAAAGTAAAAACGAGACTATTTTTTTTTTTCGGCGAAAAAATTTTTGCCCGAGCAAGATCAGTCTTGCCCAGGCGAAAATACTCAAGTGGGTACACTAAATTTTCGTTCAAGCGAGCCATTCTTTGCCCAGGCGAGCTTCACGTTGTCAAAATCCTCGCCCAGGAGAAACCAGTCTTGCCCGGACGAAAATACTTTAGTGGGCACCCTTAATTTTCGCTCAAGCGAGCCATTCCTCGCCCAGGCAAAACCATTCTAGTAAGCACATCCAATTTTCGCCCAGGCGAAACCAATCTAGCTCGGGTGAGTGTTGCAGTTCAACATTTTTTTTTCTCTGCAAAATTTGCCTAGGCGGCTCCCGGCTCACCCAAGCGAAAAAATTCCTGCAACCATGATTACGTTTCCAAATCTCACCACCAAGATAATACTTTAGCCTTTGTCCACTTACACCCAACTCCTATGAGATTCAGGATCTTTCAATTTCACTGCACCATAGAATTTGCCTTGCTTTTGGTCACTGCTCTTAGGAATTTTTCTCGCCTTTCCAAAATTTTCCCAACATTTCCTCACTTCTCTTTCTTTCCCTTTATCTATTTCATCAATGGCAAAAGTTTTCATTAAAGGATCAAATGCACGGATCCTCTTTTGTTGTTCAACACAAACTTCATCTAAAACATCCACTGTAAAGCATTCTTTTGCACCACTTGGATGTTTCATAGCTTCAAAGACATCAAAGCTCACCTCTTCATCTTATGCACACACCTTAAGTTTCCCTTTATCAACATCAATGATGACCTTGGCAGTTTTCATGAATGGTCTTCCTAAAATTAGGGGGACTTCAGCATCTTCCTCCATGTCCATGACAAAAAAATCTACTGGGAATAAGAATTTGTCAACTTTCACTATCAAATCTTCAACAATCCCATATAGATATTTTATAGACCTGTCAGCTAGCTGTAAAGTCATCCTTGTAGGTCTCACTTCAACATCTCCAATCTTCTTCAGGATGGAAAGAGGTATAAGATTGATGCTTGCTCCAAGATCCATTAAAGCTCTTTCAATTGTGAGATTTCCTATGGTGACAGGCAAATTGAAACTTCTTGGATTTCTAGATTTTTGTGGCTAAGATTTCTGAATAATAGCACTACATCCAGCTTCTAATTCCACTGTCTCTTACTCAGGAAATTTACTCTTCTTAGTCAACAATTCTTTCATATATCATGCATAGGTGGGCATTTGCTCTAAGGCTTCAGTGAAAGGCATATTGATTTGCAGATGTTTTAGGATATCCATGAATTTTATAAATTCTCTCTTTACTCTTCCTTGAGGGAGCATGTCGATAATGTATATCTTTCAAAGGAGCAACATTTTCTAAAGGAGAGCACCTCATTTGATTTTCACTCTTTTTATTTTTCTCTCTTTTTTCATCACCACTCTCACTTCTCTCTCTATTCTTATCCTTTTCTCCCACACTCTTAATTTTTTATATTACGTTTGCTTCAAACAATAGTATAAAAATAATATTTTATATTTCTTATATGAAGTTTTCTATATTAGTTTAATAATCGATATTGGTGGTTATATTATGCAATATATTCCATTATTTCAATCAATCACACAAACATAGATCAGGAAAAAATAAAGAATTATTATGGACTTCTCTGACTTGAAAACAGTACAATACAATGCAGAGTAGTCGTAGTCTTGTGTAGCTCCAATATTCACTTTCTTGGTTTCTCTTAGTCATAGTCTAGTTTAGCTTAAAGATTCACTTTCAGAGTTTCTATCGATAAAAAGCTCACTTAGTTCTCAAAGTTTGCTCTCAATTTATGTTTCAGAATGTTCTCAATCTGTTCCTTTTTTAAAAAAAATACGCCCTCACACTATATTTTAATTGTGATTAAAACAATTTTTAAAAATAGAATTTATTAAAAGCTAATTGAAAATCCCTTCAAATCGATTGATTTTGCTGATAGGATTTTTAACTAATTGAGTTCGAAAAACAATTCTTTAAAAAATTCAATGATCCATTTATACTAAAAATCCTTAGTTAATTCAGTTCCAGTTTTATGTGTTATAACTTTTAAGAATCATTTGAGCTTATTCCAATAACTTGTGATGCCACATAGACAAACCAACACACACACACATACTAAGTCATCTACAAGTCTTCTTTGCACATGTCTTGACTTGGCTTTCACAAATACCAAATTGTAACTTTTTCTACAATTCAATTATGGATGATGTAAGTATACTTTAAATTTTTACATGTTATATGATGAGATGATCTTTTATGAGTCACTTTTATTGATATTGATATTAATAATGTAGGTATATAAATCAATTAATTTAAACATGAGAAATCTTGATATTTATGGATTCCTTGAGTCGCATCCATATAACAGTCTAGGAATAAAAAAATGAAATGCTACTTACATTCAAAGATGGATTCAGGAATCCCATAAAAGGATTTATATGCCTCATATTATTCATGGGTGAGTAAAATTGGCTACATTTAGATGTTACATAATTCAAAGAACATGACTAATCAATTGGCTGGCTATTTGAGGTCTTATTGCCATTGATGGTTATATGTCCCAAGGACAATATTGTTGTGTGGTTTTGCTCATTTCATCAAAAGCCAAGTGCAAATATGAAGATCATAATTAGGAGTATGATTTAATTAAGAAATAATGTTACTATTGCTTATATAATATAATTCATATTACTAATGATCTTTCTTTTTAGTGTAATTAAGGTCTACAATGTACTAGATGGTATATCTACTTCATGACCACATAATGCAGATTTGATTTTTCTTAAAGTATTTAGTTCTTCATTGTAACTATTAAACTTTTGTTTTTTAGTTGTTGAATAAATTAACTTTTTTGAATTTCATATATTATAGTGCAATAAGCAACAAGAAAATTTTGAATATAGCTATTATTTGATGTATTGGATGATGAACATAGTCTGTGTCTGCATTATTATCTCTTACGAGTTGGGATTAAAATGTTTTAAATATTTTGAAAAGCATAGAGGTTTCATATATGAAGATCAAGAATAATATTTATTTTGTATTTTAGGTTTTTTCAGATACCGAGCCATTAGACACCCACAAAATAGAAGAAATTTATCCGAAATGGGCAAGATACTTCATTAACATTAGAAATGAGAATAGTAGAAATCAAAACTCATACATAAATGAGTGTTAGACATATTTAGATTATTGTGTAAATGGTTTTGATATATGTTATACTCATTTAATTTTCCTAAGTTTTGGTTTTGGTTTAATAAAATGTTTTGTTTTGTAATTGGTTTTGATATATGTAATTGATTTTGTTATATTCTGGTTGGCAAAACCTTTTCAGGTTGGGAAAATACTAGAATTAGCAAAAGTTGAAAAAAATGTCACATATCAAATTGGTTAAGATTATAACTGATGTAAAAAGTCACATATTATAGAGATTAAGGCACATAATCAATGTAATATGTGTCGCAGAAACTCAACTTTTTCCAGTGAGGGAGATACTATATTGATTAAGGAATCAACTAGTGTAGTGTCACCCTATTACATTGGTTCTCCTGAGAACTCTTTTATTTGTTAAAATAATTTTATCGCTCATTCTTTTCGTTTATGTTTTCTAAAATCTTTGTGAAAACCTTTTAAATAGAAGATGAGTAATCTTTCCCATTCGTCGAGCATTCAAGCAAGTGTCAGAGTTAATGAGGCAGTACAGATGAGGGATGATGAGTTAAGAGAGACAAAGAAAGAAATTTCTTATTTGAGAGATGTCCTTACCAAATTTATATTGAGTAAGGAAAAAAACAAAGGTAAGCAAAGTGTTGGGTCCCATAAAAGGAAGAAAAATATGATGTATCCCCTTTAAAGGAAGAATACTTAGAAAGTAGTCATCACAATCTGGACTACTATCAACAACAACCTAAACAATATAGGTCTAATCACCACAGCCACCATAGAGAGCCTAAGGTCAACCTTCCCCCTTTATATAAAAAAGACAACATAGAAGAATATATGGATTAGAAGATAAAGGTAGAACAAATATTTGAATGTTACTAGATGCACGAGGAAAAATGAGTATCCTTGACTACTTTTAGTTTTCAGGGATCATCTATGTATTAATGGACTACTTTAGTTTGAAACCATAAAATCCACCATAATCCCCAAATTCGTTATTGGAACTAATTAAGAGCATGTACACTTATATTATAACAAGGAGTTGATGGACAAGCTCCGACGATATCAACAATGAGATATGAGTGTCAAGGATTATTAGCAAAAAAATGGAATTATTGTTAATGAGGGCATGATTCAAGAAGAGTCAAGAATAACAACAACTAAATTCAAGATTGATCTTTGCTATGAGATATGGGATAGGGTGGAGTTGTTACCCTATAATGATTTAAATGATCTTGTGCAAATGTTCATAGGGGTTAAACAATAGCTGAAAAGAAAGACAAGTTCTAAAAATGAATATACTAGCACATCTTCATCACGGAAGGAGTTCAAAAGGGAGGGCTGCCCCTCCAATTATGAGAGTCCACAAGAAAAACAAAAAGAAAAATATAGAAAAAAGAGTCTTCAGACTCCAAAGGAGGGATGTTTAGTGTTTTTAATGTCTTGAACGAGGATGTTATTCTTCTAAGTGTCCTCGTAAAAGAAACATGATTGTTAAAGGATAAGACATTAAAAATACTAAATATTCTACATCTTCTTCTAGTGAAGACAAAAGTTCAAAGTCTGAAGAAGAAATTCAACCTTGTGAAGGAGACTTGCTTATGTGAGAAGGTTACTGAAAAATCAACCTAAGGAATTAAAACAGTCTCAAAAAAAAAAAAATCCTATTTCACACTTGCTATAAGATTTTTGAAAATATTTGCTCAATGATTGTGGATAGTGTTTCTTACTATAACTATTATAGTTCTAGCTTGGTGAACAAGTTGTGCTTGACTATTAAACCCCTCCGAAACCTTACAAATTTCAATGGATTAATAATGAAGGGGTTATAGTAGATAAAGACCAAGTAAGTGTGTCAATGTCATTGGGAAATATGATGAAGAAGTCATTTGTGATGTACTATCGACGGAAACTGGACATATCTTGATTGGTCGACCACGACAATTGACAAACAAGCTTTACATGATGGACTCACTAATAAGATTAGTTTTCTACATAAGGGTAAAAAGAACATTTTTTTTTGTCCTCTCACACCTCAACAAGTGAATGAGGATGAAATAAAAATTACAAAAAGAGAAATGATGAAAAAAGGAAAGAATAAAATAAGGAAAAACAAAAATATGAAAAGTTGAAAGAAGATATTGAAAGGGTTTGCATCTTTCTTAACTCTTATTCACGAAAATGTAAAAATTTTCATTCTTTCAAAAATTTCAGAAACTTCACTTTAAGGAGTCGTGGCATTGCTTGAAGCAGTGGCAACAAAGTGAAAGAAAATATGTCCTTCATGATTCTAATAATAATTATTTCAAAAATAAAAATAAGAGACATTATTTCTTTAATATTCTTTATTTTGCAATAAATTCATTTCACTTCTGTTTTTCGTCTTATATAGATGGATATTTCATCCTGGCGAAAAATGATGAAGTGAATAAGTGGAGTTTGTAATCGTTGAACATCATGTAAGATTTGAGGATAAATCTTTTTCAAGAGGAACGACTTGATGGAGGACCATCGCCAAAACTGTAGACAAGAATAAAGAGGTTATTGTGCTAAACACTTGATCAAGATCTTATTAGGAGTTTGGGCTTGAGCGGGCCTCCAATAAGACATTTGACCCAATTCTCAAGTTCAAAGAAGATCACTCTAGAAATATTGAAGCATTAGGATTACAAGAACTCTACTTGTAAAAATTGTATAGAGCAGTGTAAAATTTATTTTGGGCCTTGTATTCAAGGTATAGGTAGTGTAAGGTTTTAATTTTGGGCCTTGTAATTTGGTCCAGGTTTGTAGAGGACAAACCCTAATCTTAAGAGAGAAAAGGTAGCACCTATGTCAAAAACCCTAACTTGCCATGCAAGATGGGGTTAGGGAGATAAATAACCATTACTTGCCATGCTTTTCATGCCTCCTTGTCACATGGCATTTTCTCAATGAAGAGGATCCTCTCCATTTGTAGCTTGACCCTTGTTAACCTCTCATTTGGGCAAATTTTGAGAAACTTCTGAGACAAGTTAGGGTTAGGGTTATCTTAGGGTTTGACCTATAACTTTGATAAATATATTGAATTGCTACCAAATTATTTCAAGCACTTCTAAATTTGTCAAGATTCTCTCTTGATAAGTCTGACACAAGACATTTTTTTAGACTTCCTCCTAAGTGTAGGCCTAACAACACTTTAGGAATTCAAGTATATCTCCATCTCAACTCCAAAAATGGTAACTCCATTGCATCATCATGCTTTTTCAACAAACCTCAACTTCCATAACCAAATCCAACATAGAACCTAAAGAGAAGAAGCTTACGCATTAATACTATGTACTTGCTATTTGTCCATGAAACTATAGATTCGAACATATCTTTCAACACAACTCTATTTTGAATAACTAGCTTGACGATATCAACATCATCTTGTCCCGTTAGCAATATCGCATTTCTTACGATGGTATCGAGGGTTAAGAAAGGTTGGACAAGGATATGATAACTATGAACAAGAAAGAACAAAGAATATGACAACATGGAAGAAGGTTTTTTTATTGAATGTGTATCTCTTTGTTTACAATAGCTCACTTAATATAAAATTCTAGGAAACTAAATATGGAAATTATTCTAAATAAATACATTTGATATTCTTTGATATTCTACTGATATTTTCTGATACTCCCTTGATTATCTTTGATATTCTACTGATTTGTTTCTTTGATACTCCCTTAATTATCTCTTTGATATTCTTACCGATATTATCTGATATTCTTTTGATTATCTCTAATATTCTCTTGATTATCTCTGATATTCTACTGATTTGATTTGTTTCCATAATAATAATATTCTAACACTCCCCCTCAAGGTGAGCAGTGGGATCACCAATGCTTAGCTTGCTGAGCACACGAGTAAATGTTTTGCTTGTAACAACTTTGGTGAAAATGTCTACCAACTGGTCTTCTGACTTTACAAACGGAAGCTAAATACTGCTATCCTCAATCTTCTCCTTGATGGAGTGTTTGTCCACTTCAACGTGCTTGGTTTTATCATGTTGTACTGGATTCTTTGATTTCATAGCTTCTTGCCATTCGCCCTTCTTACTGGCTTCATGAACTGTTTTGGGAATAAGAAAAGCTCTTGCAATGTCTGTCACTCCTTCTCTGGTTATCTTCGTAGGATACCTGGAATTCTGAGAAACATGTTCTGGAGAATATCGATTAGGTGGTATCCCTCTGTTTCTTCTTGGCGAAAGTGTAAAAGGCTCTGGCTCTGGTGCTAACCTGTCACTATTAGTGACTTCATTCATAACAGGAGACAGCTCAGTAGAAAGTGTGAAAGGCTTGGGTTCTAGTGCTAACCTGTCATTATTAGTGACTTCATTCATAACAGGAGACAACTCAGCAGAGTGAAGAACACTTACCTCTTGTTGGACATTCCCAGAAGGACCCTCATTAGTTGTGTTGGTCCCTTCTACGTTGACAGAGACATGCTCGTGGGCTCCATCTACTTACTTTTTTGGAACAGTTTCTTGGCGACTAAGGTTACTTAACCAACTTGGTGGTTCACTAGCTTTCTTCCCCTGAACATCAAGTTGGCTACTAACAAAATATTTTGATTCTAAAAAATCACAATCCATAGTCACATATACACGGTGAGTGATTGGATTGTAAATCGATACTCCTTTTGATGTGTAGCATATCCAACAAAGACACATTTCTCAGCACATGGATCAAATTTGGTTCTGTTAGTTTTGGGGATATGAACGAACACAGAGCACCCAAAAACTCGTGGTGGTAACATTTGGACTGGAGGGATATTAGTCTGAGTAGCTAGGATCTGTAGAGGTATTTTGTGGTTAAGGGTCTGGGAGGGTAACATGTTCAAAAGATAAGTCGAGGTATTCTCTTTTTCTTTTGTAATTTCATGGCTACCATGCATAGCTAAGTCTCTCACTCTTGGGATTGAAAGTAAATTCTCTTCTTCAAATGCACTCTTGATCTTAGTTTGATTTCATTTAGTTCAGTACCTTTGCTTTGCGTTTCATTCTTACTCTGATTTATTTTAGATTTTTTTAATTTGACTGGAAAGCACTTTTTGAAATCAGAACTAAACGTAAATGCACTGCATGTATAAGTTCAGGGATGGATTATAATGAGGTTACTGTTTATAGCAACTAATCTTAATGCTGATTGAATTATTCTAGTAACTAGGGATAGAAGCTAAGTAATTTGATTTATGAAATTCAATGCTAGAGGAATCAGGTTGAAAAGGTTTTTATTTGCACAAATTGGTAATTGAAAGTAATGATATTAAATTAGGTTAAGAGTGTATGTGAAGGAGAGTAATACTATTCAATCCCAAGGTCTTTATTATTATTGATTTTATCACTTTTATTATTAATTGCTTTATTGTTACGTTCTTTAAATTTCACAAACAAAAATCATTATTATTACTTGTTCTTGTTCACCATATATTGATACATATTCAGTTTTCAATCAAATTCCGTTCCCTGTGAATAGTGTGCCGGTGTGGTGCAATTGGCTTAGGCCTAAGTATGAGGTTTTGGTAACTAATCTCCCTTTTCCCTTTGATGTGTTATTTCGATTTGTAAATATACGAAACTCTAATGTGTTGACTTGGTAGTAATGTATAAATAGTAGAATATGTTGTTCTTGAATTTGAAACCGATTTTATTGATAAGAAATTTAGTATCAGTAGTAACTTTGTGGAGAAGATTTGCTTGTACTTTTTAATTTTGTAGGTTTCCCTTTTTCTTGTTTCGGTATTGGAATGATTTTCTTGAATTTGGATTTGGAGTTAGCATTTAAAATTGTTATTGAAGTTGGGTTGAATTTGGATTTAGTGTTAAGCATTTAAAACTGTTATTGAATTTGAGTTTCTATTTAAGATTGAATTTGAGTTTCTATTGGAGATTGAATTTGAGTTTCCAATTACTATTTCAAATTGAATTGATTATACTTGAAATTAAGTTTATATTTGATTTCATTGATTAATTGCTTTTAGATTTTGATTTGGAAATTTGAATTTATAGTTAACGGATTTCGATTTGCAATTAGGATTTCCAATTGAATTGATTTTCTATTATATTGATTTTGAAATTCGATTTGGGATTGACATTTCATATTGAATTGATTTTGGACACCAATTTCGAGTTGTATATTTTGACAATGGAATCAGGTTTCAGGATTGGAATGACTTCCAAACAATTTTGATTTTAATTTACCTTTATTTTGTTTTCTTACCAATTTGTGTAGGTCAAATCCATTCAAATGTCATTTTTTTTTTTTTATATCGTCCGCTTTGAGATGTTATTTTTTTTCTTTATTTTAGTGTCCATTTTTAGGACGTTAATTTTTTCATTTTTTTTCTTAAGCATTAACCTAGCTCATACGGCATTAAAATAATTAAAATCAAGTTTATAGGCTCTGTTAGGCTGACGTAAATGTTAGTTTTATATATTTTTATTAATATCTCCTTAACCCAGACTACATTATAATAATTAAAGGAAATTTTATTCAGGTAGCATTGATTAGACCATTAAGGTCCTATCAACAAGTCAACGCAAACGTATGTAGCCTTTACTATTGTAAAGTGGGCTTTTGGGTCAACACAAACATTATAACATTGGTTTTCTTTATTTTGCATCTATTTTCGACTAGCTTAATATATTGTTTTCTTGCAGTGATGTCAACTTCTTTGATACGAGAGCACGTAGTTTCACTTTCAAAAAACAAATTTGTAAAGAATACTATGATTAAAGACGGGTAAATATTACCACCAACCGTTTCATTTTCATTTAAACAATTTTCTGGTCTTATTCACTTTTTTCTTCTTCATCCACAAAATCTTCAAGAATCTTGAATCATTAATTACTTTTAGAATTTAAGGTTTAAGATTTCTATTCATTTCAAATAGAAAGACAACCATTTGGTATTGATTCCGACATAAGCATGTTCTTCGATGACTTCTTCCAAACACGGGTGAAGCCAGTTCTTGTAAAGACCAGCGGTCTTGCTTGATCTTATTCTTTTCTTTAGGACGGTGGATGTAGATATGTTTTTATTTAGAATATGCTTTTATTTCTCTAATATGGAAGGGAGTATACAGAAATGCTAATATGGAAAATGCATGAAAGTTGCAGTTATGGCATTTAGCAAGTTATTATTAGTTTCAAATTTCTAATTTGCTGCAGTTAATCGAAGAAAGTTAATAAATTATGTTAATAGTTAAAAGACAATCTTATTATTTTCAGTGACAAATAATAAAAGTTTATGCAATATTAATGATGATTCATGGAATATATTAAATATGTCAAAATGATATCAAATCATTGAAGGTGTGTATACAAGGTATTCATTTACACATTTTTTTTTTTAAATTACGGTATATTTGTATAAACTAGTTATAGTTGAAATTTAAGTTATTTATAAACTAATTTATATATTTTATTTATATAAAAGTTAATTTTAATTTTTTTTAACTTTTGTCTTTAAAAATTTAACGTAACCTTAGGAAAACACATTAAATAATAGACAGCTTATAGGTCATGTAAGCAACTTGCAGAAAGAACCTTTGAGTGGAACAAAGAGTAAGGGTGCCAAGTCTTGCCAAATAAACAAATCGGCCAAGGCCAAGCATGGTGGTTATGTACACTTTTTTTCTAAAAACAAAGACTCTACCAGTTTACCAGATACTGATAATTATTCATAATTTCTTAGTTGCTGTTACTTAATTGTGTACGTCCTTGAACTTCAAAACACGCATACATTTAAATTCAACGTTTCTCATGTCATTTTATTCTCATCAAGATGTGAACCAGAAACACTTACATATAAAATTGTACTATTTGATTAAATGTATTTAAATATATAAATAGTATTATATTTAAACTTGTAATAAAATATTTTGATTTATAGTTATATTTTACATATACTATAATAATTTATATTATGATGCAAAGTTATTTTTAAATATTTAATATTTTTAAATGTTAAAATTTATTTTAGAAATATAGATAAAAAATAGTAGATCACAAAGATATAAGCGTTAATAATAATTTTTAAACACGGTCGTTGAAATATATTTTTTTAAATACTTCCCTGGAATAACTTTTAAAGCATTTTCGCCCAACATAATTATCATATATAAATTTATACTCGATATTAATAAAATAACTTATAGATAAATAATATAAAACCAAATCAAATAAACATAACATAATAATTCTACAAAATTAGATTAAAGTACAACATCCTTTTGTTTAACATTTAATGTACACGTAATTGAAAGACTAAATCAAATATTTTTTAACAGTTTGATTTATTTTAAAAAAGAACAGTAGGATCTACGGACACTTAGTGTGAATTTAAAACAAAAGGGTCAAATTAATAAAAGGTACTTATTATTATCTTGTCACCTAGCAACGACAAAAAGACATTTTTTTTTTCCTTTGAATAGCAACTTGTACCTCATATATTAAGATTGAAGCTCAACTCCATTCCAACATAGTCTTCCATAACTCAAATCGTTATTGGAAACTGACAACACACAACTCTTGACAAAGCCAAGAAAACACCCAAAAAAGTGAAGAGTAGGAATACGATGGAGCATGCAGCACAACATGGAGACATAAACAGTCTATACACATTGATTGAGCAGAATCCACATGTTTTAGAAGAGATAGATTCGATACCATTTGTTCAAACTCCTTTGCATATTGCTGCATCTGCAGGGCATGTTCAGTTTGCCGCGGAGATCATGACATTAAAATCTTCATTTGCTTGGAAATTCAATCCCCAAGGAATCAGACCGGTCCACCTTGCCCTAGAAAATGACCACACAACAATGGTCCTTCACTTTATAAAGATGGACAAAGAACTCGTTCGAGCCAAAAGAAGAGGAGGTCTCACTCTTTTGCATTTGGCAAGTCAATCCGGAGATATAAATCTTTTAACCAAGTTTCTCAATGCTTGCCCAGATTCCGTAAAAGATTTGACTGCTAGAGGTGAGACTGCACTGCATTTTGCTGTTAAAGACGGGGGTTTTGAGGCTTTTGAGTTCTTAGTTAGATGGCTCAGGACAAATACTGTTGAGTTGCAAACCATTCTGAATCAGAAAGATGTGGAGGGCAACACCATTTTACACATTGCAGCAACAAATAATGACAGGCAGGTAGGTATCATTCAAATCTATCTGTCTCTCCCTATGAATTTATCTTGTGAGGGTATTATGCTCAAATAGCAACTTAAAAAGTCACAAGAGATGGATGAAGAGAATTAAGTATAATTATGTATGAACAATCTTACAGTGAGAGGGATGGAGAAAAGTTTAGTAATGGATATATATATATATATATTCTTTTCTAAGAAAATTAACTAATTCTGAAGTTAGTAGAGTGATTTATCTAACTCATTGAGCTATAATTAACCTGTTGTGAACAATATTGTGTGTGTACAGGCAGTGGAATTGTTGATAGAGGTCATGACAGATGTAGATGCTGCAAATTTGGGAGGTCAAAGGGCATCTGATATAATAAACAACGAAAAAATTAAAAAGAAATTGGTGAGAGCTGAAGCAAGAGTTAGGAGTGATAGGAAAGTCCGTTCATTAATGGTATCTGTGAATGAATGGCTAATTCGGAAAACTGGTATGAGAGTGAACATGTCGAATGAGATACGCAACGCGTACTTGATAGTGGCTACTCTTATTGCAACGGCAACCTATCAAGCAGCACTGAGTCCACCTGGTGGATTTCATGAGATTGATTCAGCTGCCACTAATAACACTCTCATTCAAGGTCATGGGGCGTCCAATTCCTCCAAAGTTCATGAAGGGAAATCAGTGATGTCAAACACCAACTTTTTGGCGTTTTCGACCACAAATATGTTTGCCTTTGTGACATCCATTCTCACAATTATTTTTCTGATGCCTAGGAATGTTGGATGGTTTCTAATGTATGCGTCATCATGGCTCCTTGTAATCAGCTACTTCTTCTCTATGACGGTCATATCTCCCAATGATCTCACCACAAACCTCATGTCTTCCATTTTCTTCGTCCTTCTTCCAATATTGGCGGTGGCTTCTATTTTGTTTTTCATGCCCCAACAAGAAAATAGAATTGTATGACGACTTACTCGTCATAATCATAATAGAGAAATGAAATTTTGATATTTTTATGATAAATGCTATGGTGATATTTTTAATAAATTACACATTTATAGGGTTGAAATAAAAAATGACATTGATACTGACAGTAACTCTACTGGTTATGTCATTTAATTTTAAGATAGGATTATGTAATTTCATTTTCAATTTGTTCCTCACGCTACCTTCACCCTATACGATCGTGTTCGTCACTCTCACTCCTCCTCAC
>Ga0209700_104574_pt1 | contig 24685 bp, 9 predicted proteins | sample SiratroredBW_FD_187528 | JGI IMG/M metagenome (GOLD analysis project Ga0209700, IMG submission 187528) | Root nodule microbial communities of legume samples collected from California, USA - Siratro red BW (SPAdes) (version 2) | ecosystem: Host-associated > Plants > Roots > Nodule | place: USA...
ATTTCTAACCATAATTACTTATTATCATTTGACTTTTAAAATATATGCTAATATTATCCATTAAGTAATTATTTTTGAATTTTATGCCAATATAATTAGTGTATTGTAATTATACATACATACATACATATATATATATATATATAGTACACAAACTATATTTGTATTTTGTTTTTAACAACATTTTAAAAATATAAAATTTACAAATGGAAAATATTAATGTAAAAAATGGAAAAATATAAAGTAATAAAGCAAACAAAGAAAAATAAAGAAACTAAAATCAGATATTCTCAAGTAAATAAAACAAATCATATTATAGATTACGAATAAATTATAAGAGAATTTCATAAGTTACCATAGGTCGTTTTTTTATTGTATATATGATTATTTTTTATTATATGTAATTATTTGAGTTTAAAAAATAATTAATTAAAGAATAAAATATAAAAATTTGTATACATATAAAAAATACATGATAGGAAGAATTTGTTATTAATGTTACGGATAAAACTTTTCTATTTTTTACAATGTATAGTAAATAATAATTTTGATTATATTATTTTTATATAAGAAAAACATAAAAAATAATATATCTATTAAAATAAGTTTAAACAATGTAATAAAAAACGCCAACACACTAACTTGTTTTCGTTAGTTTTCATAATTAAAATCATAGTTTAGTCTATATATAAAATATTGTGAGGCGAAATGTTTTTCATTTTTTTTCCTAAAAGTGATAATATGTTTGATCAATTTTATTAGAAAAAAATAGAAGATTTATTTTTATTTTTTATGAAAGTTAAAATTAATTTATTATAAACTAGTTTATGAAAGCTTTATCGATATTTTAACTCTTTTTTAATCTTCTAACATAATTTATGAAAAAAATTATTTTCATTTTTCTGAATTTCTTTGCAGAGAGAAGTTTTTCCAACATACCAATCCTCAAAGTGTTTTACTTTACTTTGAAGGGGTAGATAGATGGCAGAGAAGGTGAGTGTTGAGACCAATCTTGGGATGAAAACAGAGAAAGACCCAAAACAAAGGAGCAAGTGTGATTGGACTCAATATAGGCATCATATTTTCAATCTTCTGATCTTGAGACGATCAACAACTGGACTGCAATGGCTGCTACTGTTGCTAACCCTCTTGCTTTTCTCCAGCAAAGGTTTCTTCTTTTCCAAAATAATCAATGTCCTATTCATTTTATATTTCTGCTTATTATGGAAATGCCAACTTCATTTCTTTGGCTTCAAAGGACTTTTAGATTCTCAAAAACTTATGTTTTTTAGTTTTATAAAGCTGCTTGACCTATGTTTTGTTTTCCTTTTCAGTTTTGGCATTGGATGAGTATAATAAGGCATCTTGCCTATGTGTGAGATTATCAAAATTAATGTGTCATCCTGTTTTTTAATGTGAATTTTATACTGCATCTGATGTGATTCTATGGTGTTTAATTTCTCATTTTTGGGATTCACCAAGTGTGCACTTTCTTATATTTTACTTCATATTTCTATTTTTTATAAAATGGATCTGTGGAAACTGTTTCAGATTATATTGTTCTGAATGATAGGGTGGTTAGTTATTGTACAATTACTAGGTTCATCCCTATTTCCTTGATTTTCTGTTTATCATCGTTATTGAACATATTTGTTGCATCATGGTAGTATAAATAGATAGCAGTTCTGTGTCTTTCTTTTTTTCTTTTACCGAGCCATTAACCTAAATATAGGTCATCCTAAATCTTTCTATATTAACAGTGAGTGACTTATGCAACAGAACTCCTTGCATTGTTATTATGTGTTGTTAGTTCTACAAAGAAAGTAGGTTTCTGTTACCTTGAATGTTGAATAGATACTTGCTTAACTAAAAACTCATTTTTACTCTTAAGTATGTAGTATGAATTTCTGCCATGCACACAGTGAAGTTTCATTCCTGTTTCATAAAATTTTATGAATCACTCAGAACTTACTGCTGCACGCTTCAGCAATAGAAATGAAATTTCTTGCTAAGCTTAATATAATCTATAGATTCTAGTTTCCATGATGAGAACTTGTTAATTTTTCTTGTTATATATGGTTGGTCAAATTTTGGTTAGGGCTAGAAAAATGTAAATTTAATTTTGTTTTAAGCTACAACCACTTTCAAGGAGTAATATATTGATTACTATAAGTCTGTAAGAGCAAATGTGAATTTGACTTTTTAATGTTCTATCTGGGCAGGATCAAGCAGACCAAACTCTAGGCTCTGTGATGTATCATAATTCTTGCTATTATTATTTTTTGAATTGGTTCATGGAGTTCCACATTTTGATTTATAGGCTGGGAACCACATCCTAATTGGTGAGATTACAGCTGATGCAGTTGCATTGTAATTAGGCTGATAAATTGATAGGCATCAAGAAGCACTTGAGGAACTCACTCTTAAAAGCTAGCTGTTAAGGGGGAACCAAACACTTAATTACTCCACTGAGCATCCAATACTATTCGATGTGGGATTAAAGTACCGCATAGCATTCAAGTCCCTACCTTTAAATATAAACTGGAAAGTTCTCTAACTTCAATTTCAGGCCACTGCATTATCTTAACAGCATAGGCTTCATACTTCCAGGTTATTAACTTAAATCATAAAAATAAGACTTTATACTCGAATCAGTAACTTCTAAGTGTAAAATTTTGTAAATATATGTATTTGTATTCCTGTTTCTTAAGTACCAAAAATATCCACTCCCTATCATGAATATAAGCTGAAAAACTCTTTTACTTTAATTTTAGGCAACTGCTTTCTCTTTTCCTAGCGGCGTAGGCTTTATACTTCCAGGTTCTTAACTGACATAAATCATAGAAATAAGAATGTCTACTTGAATCACTAACTTCTAAGTGCAAATTTTTGTAAATATTTGTATTTGTGTTTTTTCTCTTCACACGCATTTAATACACAATTTATTTGTTGTGTTTGTCAGACAAAGATACCAAATATTGTGAAGTGCTTAGATGTTGTTGCTACATGCAAGCAAAGAGGGTACTGGTGAGGTTTATTTGGTGGACCCTGTTTTCCCATAAAGTAGTATATGGCTGTAGTGGTTGCTCAAGTAAAAGATTTTTGTATTTTATGTCGAGGAAGAATTGTTAGATATGAATAGCCAAATTAGCTTTTATCAGGCAACTGAAATGAAAATGTGTTCCTTTTATTCTAAGCATGTGTATATCCCCCACCATGTGGACAATGGTTGCTGTATTTTATTACATCCTCAAGGTTTTATGAAAAGCAGGGGGTTGGGGAAGGGCAAAGCTGCCCTGTGTGGTACGAACCGACCAAACTAGGTGCACTGGATCGTACTCAAGCCTCATACCCTTATTAAAATTGGTATGTTACATGCCTGTCTGGGAAGATTCAATATGTATTTGTACCAATACATGTATGAATGGCATTGATTAGATGTGCAGAGGTTGGTGGATAATGTATGCATCCAGTTTAGCTGTCTTCCATGAAGCAGTTGCCAGTTTGGGTTGTGGAATTTAACTGTAACTTGTAACTAGTTCTGTTTATTGATCGAAGAGATTCAACATACTTCATTTTGTAAACTTGTAAGAAATAAAAAGGGTGGGATATTCTAGATGTTCCATAGTTCCTTATGACAACAATAAAGTCTTTTCCCCTTAGGAAGGATTGGCTACATGGATCAAACAGCAATCCTGTTTATAGACAAACCGCTGATTTCTAAATCATTCTTTGCTCCTTACCTTGTTGAATTTTAATGTTTGCCCATTGATATACAGATTAGTATTTAAGGATAGATATTATTATAGAGCCATAAGAAGTGTATGACAAAGGAGAGGTACATAGAGGGATATGGATGTGGGTCGTGAAGGAAATGGGCGCCAACCAGGTTTATAGGTGTGAGAGGAGAAGGGAACAGGTGGTGGAAAGAGCAAGGAGAGGGGAGAAAAAGGTAATGGGTAGGGGAGTAAAAGAATTTTTATGTGGCTGTGTTCAAGAGGAAGAAGCAGTGGTAATCATGCAAGGTGTTGTAGAGAATTAGGATTTAGGGGAGGCATTGACTAATTAACAATTGGTTTGGAGTTGAGAAGAGAAGTTGGTTCATTCTCAGTATCTCGTAAGGGAGCTCTGCTCCAATCCACCGTTATTTCCCTGATACATATTGTAAGAGGATTCATCCTATGACTGAACCTACTTTAAAATCGATTTCAGTTTCTTTGGTTCAATCTCCGATTCTTATCATATTCCTCCTTGGAAGTGTAGTGTTGCTGCTTGTTTCAACATTTTAGTTTTATGAATCTCTGTATTTTTGCCTCATTATTTCTGGCTATATTTTTATGTTATGAAGTTTGTAACATATGAAAGAAAATATTGTTTATTTTCATTCATATTGGTAAATGCTTATCCCTTAACATTCTTTTCATCATCTCCAACTGGTGATTGAAAGTCTGCTTTTGTGTGTATATATAACATTGATGCCATGACTAATCTCTTTCCCAGCAATCAACATGGATATTAGAGAGGCATACCCATACATGGTTATTATTGATTTTGTTGAGTTCACTGCTTTTCTTTCATGTTCATCCACTTGCTAGATTCCTACACAGTTCTGCACATCTCGCTGATGGAATAGACCTTTGTAGTTGGCTTTCATCGTTGGTCTTTTCTGGGAAGAATCATACTCAATATTGGTTTAGTCCAAAGGATTGGAGTGTTTTAGTTACAATCATGTTGATACTCATTTTCATTTTGAACTAGAAAATTGCAGCATTAAATCATCGCATCTGTAATGGGCGTGATACTTTCTGGTTTACTAATATATTTAAAAAGTTTTACACTATCAATTTCTGGGTCTTTCCCCCTCCTATATTTGATCATATTACAATTGCTCGCGTGTATAATTGTGATATTCATCAACAGAGAATTCAACAAGCTGGTGCCTAACCGTTCAAGACTAGCAAACCAAATTTCATACGTGCTTCTAAAGTTAGGGGCCTATATATACATGTTACTGGTGTCTATAACGTTTGGAAACACATCATGTGCAGGCTCAGTGGCGTATTTTTTGTTTAATTTGTAGTGCCGTTGTAAAGCTTAATTGTCTGAGGCAACTGTTTGAGTTCAAAATCTGGGCCAGCGGGGTAGTAAAAAAGGTCCCACAGAATCATAGGGTGAACGAAATATGTGAGTAAAATGATGCGAAATGAAGGGAGAAGTCAAGTAGTCCAATATTGTAATACAGGGTAGGACTGAGTAAATTCTTTGGTACGTGATTTAGACTATAGAAGTGGTCTAATAATACAGTTTGTGGAAAGCAACGACGTCATAGGAAAGAGGTTAAACCAGGATCTTAGTCTTTAGTGATCTTATGTTTTGAAAGGTTGAGTTAGGTAAAGTGGCACTGTTATTCATGTGCCTAAACAGGATTCGTTGTTGGGTTCTAGCTTGACACATGGTTGAATATTATATGGTTAGCAGGCTAATTAATTTTATGGGCATAGACTCTTCACATGGGGACCCATAAACAACGCTCAGTGTTCTCACAAGTCAAAAGCTGTATCAGCCTTTCGAACCAGTCTCCCTTTTTTCCTTTTCTTTTTGTTTTTCAGTGGCAGATACAAAATTTTCGCCGAATATCTGCAGCATTGCCCCCAGCTTCTTTTCATTGGTATTACTGTTGCTGTCATTATTGTTGTTGTTGAGAAAGACGTGACTTAACATAACCCCTAAACACATTGTAAAGTATGCTTTGTCCATATGATCTGAGACACTGAAATTACGTAACATGAGGTTCATGACACATTTCATATCGTACTAAATATGAAAACAATGTAGGTCCATGGATAATTTAACTTGTTTCATTATTGTTATAAAGTGCTTTTAAGGTTTTTTACATAATTATAAACCTCTTGAACTTATTTCATGATGAAATTGATAATACAAGTTGGGTGGTATGAAAGAAGTTTATTGAAGACTTCCTTTTTGAAGGCATTGTGTTTAGAGTTTGGGTTGTGTCTACACTAGATACGTTGAAAATTGGCTGTTTAAAAGTTAGTGCCGGTCCAAGTTTGTCACCTACTAGTATTATTGTTTAAGCCGTGAAGTCTATCCTAGATTCTGTGTGGGTGTGATTTGCTTTGCTTTTATAGCTTCAAGCCAACTCTTGCATCAATAGTTTGTCAGGTATGTATTATTATTATTATATTTATAGGGTAAGAAAGTTGACAAGGGGTTCGTGGGCCAATGATATGTCACACCTTATGAACCAAAAACTTATCTAGAGCTTCTGGTTGGTGAGGCTCTTGTACCTTAAAAAACTATAATCGTTAGGGTCAATTCTATCTCTGTCAAAGAACCATGCAAGGCATAGGTGTGGTTGACCTTGTTAGACGGGACCTTGGCCCATTTAATGATGGTCCAATCCTTCACTCCATTGGCACGTAATTGACACATCCTTCAAAAAAAGTCACCCACCACCTTCCCCTTCTCACCATCAATTTCCACCGTTTTTTTATTCATTTTTTTGGTGCCGTTTTTCTGATTCATTCAGCCCTTCAAATTGAGCTGTTTAGCCTTCATAAATGTTAGTGTAGTCCTCCACAACAACCCTATTATGGCCAAGACTTTGAATTAGTCCTTCATGTGATTGAGGTTTGAGACACTATGGTGTAATGACAAAGTTGTGTTCATCCCATCTTGGTGGCAAGTACCACTCATTCTTCAAGTGGGTCATCAAAAAAAGAGGTTGATCCAGTTTTCAAATTGGAAAAACTACATGGGTTGGTTAAATTTGAAGTTTGAGATGTTCATGTTTGTATATTTATGCAGTTGTTACATTCAAAGTAGAAATCTTTATTTTTTTATTGATATATCCTGCAATAGGGTATCTTACTCAATAAACAAAAAAAATCATATCTAAAAAGAGATTTTGAAGGGCATATGCTTCATAATCATGTCACTTTCATTACTATTACAGGAAATTGTAGAGAAGGACAATCTGATTAGCGTGGCTTATTCTGAAACACTAACTATCTGCTCAGCTTAAATGCATTCTCATTACAGGAAAAAAAAAAAAAAAAAGGTTCATACGTACCAATAATGCTATATGCTAGTGCACATATATCCAAGTTAAGATATTATTACTCGGAATTATATTTTATCTAAACTTTGCAATTAACAACACCCACATATTTAGGGTGTAGATAAATAAACACCCATCTATATCTTGCAAATAATTGAGACACGAAGTGACACAATATGCTTTTTTAATGTAAAAAGAAAACACTGGAATCTTTCTTAAGTTGTAACCAACAATGATATTATTTGGCGTAACTTGTTTAAATACCGATAAAGAACACACCGAACATTAACTCATCATACGCAACGACAGTGGAGTATAAAGTAACCTCCCATATACCAGTATTTCTTTATTCCTAATGTTATCAAGAATCTACAAATTCATTAATAATCTACACTTCCTACCTCCTGAATTTTTTTGGATATAGTTAGTAAATGAACAATTTATGATGCTTCACATTCATAGTACTTCTCTTCTACTTGTTATTATTATTGTTGACCGAGTGTTTCGTAATTAAGGAATTAATTTTAGTACAGTGTTTCAAAATTGATGCTGCAAACATATTACAACAAAAAGAGGCCAAAGAAAGTTCAGAATGAAATACGATTGCACCATCTCTTGAAATGACTTCACAGAACAATATTTTGTTGTTATTTTTCTTTTAACTTTTTTCATATATGTAAATTAACCTGCAAATCACCACTACCAGCAAAAATCTATGAACATATTCAGACATTAATTCTCAAGTGCTCTAAATTAGTGTACAATGTATGGCCTATACTAGAATGAACCAAAGTTAGCATGGTTTAAACTACTTTAAAATCGACATATCTCCATCAATTATTCACCAATGATCATTTATATTTGGCGAAGATACAAGAAAAGTTTTTACTTTTACTATTTAAGTACAACCCCTTTTCTATTTTTGAAGATTTGTATAGAAAACAGAGGAAAAAGAAAGTTTCTTGCACAATTATTTGGATTGTTATTTTAAAAAGCAGTTCTTATGATTTTCCACGTCTATATATTGTTAGCTCATTTTTTTTAAATAGCATAAATTGTAATATTTTTATTCTATCCCCACGGTGGACATTTAGTGTGTGGGCACTCCTATTTTTTTCAATCTGGTTTTTGAATTTCAAAATTTTTCTTCCACTTTATCTAGTTAATTTATAAATATTTTATTTTTATTCTCAAAATGAATATAACTAAAATTCAAAAACAGTTATAAATCCCAATTTTCTCTAAAAAATACAACATTTTAAAAGAATTGAAAGCAATTTTATTATTTTAGAAAAAACTAAAAACATAAAATTCAAAGTACATATTTTGATTAATTTATATTATCTGAATAGTTTATGATACATTCAGAAGGCATACTTTAGTGTAGATAGAAACTAGGAGGGGATAAGGTATAAATTGAATTAGGTTGTTTCCAAGAATCTAGTGATATAAATCAAGTTTATTGAATTGGATTGACTAATAATTGATTCATTTCAATTTAAACTGAATTAATTAATTATTATTAAATTTATCATTGAATTGCTTTTAATAAATTGAAGTATATTTGATGGTAGATGGAAAAGAAATGGAGTGAAGTTGGGTTGGAATTTTACGTTGTACGCGTTCATTCATGGCTTCGTGGTTTCCAGCATGAGCACGAGCACGAGCATGGCTACAAAAAGCACAGATCCACTCTCTAATTTTTGCAGAGACGTGCACGCAATACGAACCCATTTGTCTTTTTCTGCTCTACGCGTTCTTCTTCTTTATTTTTCTTTACCCTCTTTCATCGTCAATTAACGTGCCATTTTCTATTTACAAACACATTCTTTAACACATCAATAATATAAAAACATTTTTATGTTGACTTTGACTTCCCAACATCCCATTCCTCATGCACGAAACTTTGTCAGTATTTTAATAGTAATTGAAGTTGAAAGTTTGAAACTTTGAAAGAGGGGTTAAATTATTTGGCAGCTTGAGGTGTCAGGGTATGAAAAATAATAGAATAGTATTCTCTGAGTGTAGAAAACAGTATTAGAAAATGAAGGAAAAGAGAAAGTAGTATTATTTTTTTTAGGTTACGGGAAAAGAGAAAGATATGGAGAAGAGGTAAATAGAATACCAAATATTCCATTGCAAGAGGCGCCGCAATCATCGCTTAAGTGTTCTTATTTCTAGAAATTCGCCAACCATTCTCTGTTTTATTTTCTTTGACACCGATTTAGAATTTTCTTTGCGAATAAATACATTCTAAAAGTATTATCCAAAGAAATCTATACTCACTTTAATTTTCATCCCAACTAAATTTGTTTGTGAAACCGACCAGATTCAGCCACAAGCTTAATTCTAACATTTTTCTTTTGTTAAAATATGGTGAAAAAAAAAAAAGAGGAGAGCCTCATTTTAACCCTTGGGAATTCGATTTTCCAAAGTCTGAGTTTTCAACACGTGAAGAGTGGATGAATCTAGTTGGATAAATAATGTTGGGTGGATATATTAGTTTTTTCTTTAAAAGTTTAATATAAAAAAATCAACCAATTAGTGCATGTAAAAAGTTAATGTTGAAATCCTAAACAATCTAATTATATAGACTAACTCCACTTGACTCTAAGAAAATTTTGATGACAACAAAAATGACATGTCTAAAATTTATTAAACACTTACTATTAATATCTTTCATAAATAATTCATATTATTATTACCAATAAATATGTAATATTTTCTATTAATAATTCCATAATTACATGTTAATATTGAACTTAAATTATTTAATTTTGAAGATTTGAATGATCAAATTTATAACTAAATTTTATAAGAAAAGTAAATTATGCCAATGCATAATATATTTATCTTTATGCCAATGCATTCATAAATTTTGCGAACGAAAGCAAATTTTAGCCAATATATTATCTTTATGCCAACGCAAACTGAATGGCTTAATTAAAAAGCATGACATGACACAATAAGTTTTATAGAAATCGTTGTTGTCGTTTATCATTACACTTTTCTGAAAAATAATTAGTCTTTTCGAGGGAGATATTTAACCCTAAAAGTTGACGGAAAGAAGTCTAAGACTTTGCAATCTTCAAACTAAATTGATATGAGCTTTCTAAATCAAATTAAAATGGATGCCCCCACTTAAAATCACATGACGTACGTCTGTTTTGAACACTGTCTCTGCAATTATTTAATTCAGTCTGAAGCTTTATGATAAACTTTGTTTAAGCAGAGACTGCAAACCTATATGGGGTAATAAATGTGTTAAGGTAACAACTGAAAATTAACCCTTTGTCTTGATTCAACCTAATTGCATTTTTTATATGAAGGAACAACTTTTATATGAATTAATTTTCTTACTTGATTTGTTCCATATCACTGTTGGTCAAAAGTTGTTAGGTGGACCATGAAAAAAAAAGCAAGACAAACTCAAGACGAGATGAACCTTATTGAGAGATAACATGTTTAGTAAATGTTCGAACATATTGTAGATTTCGAGATCTTATATAACAGTTATTAAATTAAGTTTTAGGATTAATTTGAGGCACTTAATTAATTTTTACTAAAAATATTTGGAAGGAAAATGGAATGAGAAATATATAGCGTAGTGTGAAATCATGGATGGTGACACACATCTAGAACACAGCTTTATATTATTAAATCACAAATGGGTTTGGTTAAGATGTTTTGAAAAGATTCTGACAAATAAAATATATTCGAATCATAGGCATTAAAAAAAATTAACCAGTTTGCTTTCACATTTGCTGCACCCTTAATATTCAAATAAGAATATTGTTGTTCGATGAATAAACCGTTTCTAAAATAGCACTGTCATCAATAACTTTAGGCAAGTTACATGAACCTCAGTAGAGGAATCGCAGAACCTAAATCATCAAATATTCTCCAATGTTTTTTTTTATAATAAAAAAAACAAGTGAGACTAATAAATTGTATGGAGTTAAACTATATAATGGTCGGTCATAGGATAAGGATGATGGCAGTTGGAAGTTTTAAGATTGAGAGAATGAAGGTTTGTATAATAGGGTTTATCGATATTTGTTTTTGTTGACACGAACAATAATATGGCTCGTCAACACTAGTTAAAACAACATTGCTACCATGCCTATATTAAACTACAGCTACATGTACCAACTTTCATCTATCTAATAATAGGTTTTCTCAAACATCACATTATATTAATTTATATTTCCTTTATAAAACTTATCAATATTAGATTTTTTTTAAATGATCTATTTATTTTTACCGTGTCTATTTAAAGAAATATAAGATTGTTTTAAAAAATAATAACATATCTAAATATTTCAAATTATCTCTTAAAATTAAAGAAATATATTTATTATTAAAAATTAATTACATCAACTGTTAGAGAATCTAAGTATAAATATAAGTTTCATGAAAAAGCTGTGAAATTTTTTTAATAAATCTTTTTCCTAAAGATCTATTAATATGCTAGAATGATTAACGTCTTAAGGTTTTGAGTTTGAAATAATGTTAAACTCTTCTGTAGATTTTAACTTATATTTCATTATTGTTAAATATTTTCAACATCTAAAAAAAAGAGAAAGTTTTCTTATTACAACTACTTATGAATTAAAGTAACTTTGCATTAAGTTATGATGATTTGTATTTTTCCTGTAAGTGTGGTAATTTTCTTTGAATTGTGAGTTTTCTTATATAGAAGAGTTTATCATTGTAGAAAAACATGTTTATTGATTATCTATAAAAATCATTTGTAGAATGTTTGTTCATCTATCCAAATCATTTGTGGAATGTTAGTTTATTTAGTGATTATGCAATTTCTTTTTTAGATGTTAATATATTTTAAGATGTTTTAAAATGAAAAACAAGTTTTTTTTATACGATTTGTTGGTTGTTCCTTTGCCTGCAACGGTTGATTTTTAATTTATTTTCGATGGATTGTTGAACCTATGAAATTCACACATTTGTAGTTCTCAGCTGAAAAGTAGGATAAGTAAAATAGAATGAATTGTTTTAAACACCTTTTCTTAAGGTTTGCTAATTTTTTTTTCCATTTATCAACAGTTTTGTACTCTTACAACTTAAATATAAATCGTTACGCTATTAAAATAATAAATTGTGAATATAATTAAGGGTGTTGCTTTCTGTTGTATTTGTGTAGTTGAACAAGGGGAAGAAAGAGATTGAAAAGGTTGACGATTTCAAATAATGTTTTGTTTGGGATTATACTACATAGCGACATTTTGGGCGGTATCTAACAGAAACCGCGGTCAAACACCGCAAACGGAACTTTAAATCGTATGTCGGTTGCTCACATGATGTACAATCCAACAAACAACCATGTAAACACAATCAACAAACCACGCGCCGCCCAAAGCCACCGCGTTGCTACCTTCCCAGCGTCCACCAACTACCAACATGTCAAACCAATACCGTTACTGTTAATTCCCAATCCTTCATTATTTAAAGACCACACGAATATATGTGTTTTTATTTTTTAATAGCGAATTAAAGGTCTTGAATTCTTATTAAAGTTTAGCTGAGAACTCTTCATTCATTTATAAAGGATTTTAATGCATATTATGAGAGTGATCATAGGAACACATTTTCGTATTATTTTTTTATTTATTTTGTATCATAAATAACAATTTATTAAAATCACAAAATTTTAAATTATGTTTCATGACATATTTGATTCTAAATTAAACAATAATAAAGAGTATATTGAAAAATATTAAAAAGTATATTATTAGTATTATAGTTATCAAATTTTAGAGTTAACACATTAAACTTGTTCGAGTTTACGAGTTTATCATTGGGTCACTAGTTAATTTATCTGTAGACTTATTTTCTAGCATACTCAAATAGATTCAATGTAAAATCACAGAGGTCAAGTGCACGAGTGCAAAAGAAAAGTTCAAAACAACACATAGATAAGTCGTTACACTTAGTGTCTTTATTTTGGATTCTCATTTCATGCTTAGACTGGACCTGTTGTGTTCAATTTACTGTTTCACTTAGTTTCTCATGTCATCGTTGTCTTGTTGTTGATCTTGTCATCATGTTATTGTACTCCACAATCTCAATTCACCTTGTCGTCTCAGTTCACCTTGTGTTTTATGTGAGTTTATATTATTTTTGTGTTGTATTGTCATTGTTGTCATCGTTGTTGCATTGTCTTACAAGTGCTTTTATTCTCTGATTGTGTTTCACTAGATGTCCTTCTTTGGTTGTGTTTCATTATACGTCTTTCTCTGATTATGTTTCACTAAATCTCATTCTCTGGTTACGTTTTGCATAGTACTTTTGTTACCAACAAGTTTCTTTTTTTTAAGGTGAATTTAGTTTATTTGTAGTTTTCTTTTTATTTGGAGTGTGGTTGAAATAATTTTATATTTAATTATAGGTTCATACAAAAGAAGTTGTTTGCACTAAAAAAATGAATAACTTGATTTATGTGATATATAACTTGAAGTTGAAAAATAAACACATTCAAAAAATTTCAGCTTTTCCATTTGATGACATTGAATTTGATGATGAATGAATAATCGAAAAAGGAGATCATGTCGAGTTTGAACAAATTTAATTGATCTAACTCTAGATTTATATACACTTAATATTAAAAATAATTCCATTAGAAAACTAGATAAAGAAAACTTAACATTTATGTTTTTCTAATTATTTAATTATTATCATTGTTGATTTATTGTATAAACTTATTTATTTTAATGTCATGAAATTAGTATTATGAATGTTTATTTTTATTAAATTTTTATATGAATGTTTATTTTTATTAAATTTTTATATGAAATAGATTAAGTGGAGTTTATGAATCAAGTTTACATATATTCCACAAATCTACATAGAATCTAAAGTTTTATAACCTTGAATAAATTCATGTATTATTAAAATGATTATATTTATTTTAAAAAAATAGATGTGAAAATAGCTTTTGTATTTTAATACCATAAATATTAACTAACTCCAAATAAATTAGTTTGTTTGTAAAACATTGATAAAGAAGTCATTAAATTAGAAAATATAAAATAAATCTCTAAAATGTGATAATTGTTATTTTAGTTTCCGTATAACTTATTATTACATGCAGTTCTTGCTATCATTCTAGTTTTGAAAGTTAAATTAATGTAATTTATAGCTATAAATACACCATGTCTTCATAAGAAAATATTATTAGTAGAATCTGTAAGGAAAATATAACACTACGCCAACCAATTAAATGTGTACATCATAGTCGACGTAGTTTTGTTGAATGAATTAAAATGATGTCATGTATGATAATTTATGGAAAAAGTAAACAAGAATGTATTTTAAGAAACTAAAATAAAAAATAATATTAATTTATAAATCAGTATATTCTGAGAGAAGATAAAAGAATGTTGCTTACTGTAATCACGTAGTACACGCTTTCTTATCTTATATTATCCCAAGAAAACAAATCACAACACTACTTTTGTGAAAATGGCATTCAAAAATTTAAAGAGAGAAAGGAATGGACATAAAAGAGATTGAAAACTTTGATAAGATATAAAATTAGGAAAAAAAGAAGAAAAATACAAAGAGGTAAGGTTAAGAAATAAAAGAGTATAGTGAGGGTTGTGAAGAGTGTGTTTGAAGCAACGATATAATATACCAAAACCTCGTAAAGTGCATTTCCTTTTAATTTCTGTTCCACTCAATTTCACCCGTCCGTGAAACACGTCTCGCAACTTCGCTTAATCTCATGCTGCCACGTGTACTTCCACTGCACTCAGAAAAAAAAAAACTTTTTTTACTTTTCATGCCTTATAATTACTTTACCCATTTATAAATTAATAATCAAAATAATGTGCTTTTGCAAAAGACACAAAAATAAAACTATTTTGTAAAATATGTGTGATTTCATTTCTTGTAATCATTCACCTAACTGAGAGGCCCATTAAATTTTTGAAGAGCATTTATGGCTCTCAACATGTTATGAGAAAAACATCTCAAAATGGAGAGGGGAAAGTAAAAAAACTAATAGTAATATTCATAAATCTTACTATTATTAAATAAAATCTATACACATAGAAAAATCATTATTAAGCAAAGTTATTCATAAATTTGACATTAAACTTGTCTTTATGAAGAAAGGGTGATGTGGAAATGATGTCATGGAAAGCACGTGCAGAAGCTTCTATGAGACGAAGACGGTCTCAACAGGTCACAGCTCACAACGTTGTTCTACGTGTTACATGTTAATTTGTTTTTCCTATATAACAGCTTTTAATTTTTCATTCCTTTTTTAGTACTTCGAAATTGAAGTAACTCTTTTTGGACTTTTTTTCTATTTGCTGGATTTAACCTGCTAACGTAAGAGTTGTCTGCACGAAGACTCCTTTTCGCAGGAATGCCTTTATATTTAATATTTTTTTTTTCTGACAATTAAAAACTTTGGTTCTTTGACTCAGTCCAACGTTTGATTCAAATTTAATTTAATTAATAGGACTCTGCTATAGATCTTGCTGCTTGTTAATGAAGCCAGACTAAGAAAGGGTCTTTGCTTTACTTTTAAATTATTTCCCAAAATAATTTTTCACTATTCAAACATTATTTATCTTGAAATTTAATTTTAAGATAAGAATTTTAAAAGGAGTGTTCTTTATGCTATGAATAGAAATGTTCAAGAAGATTAACATTTTAAATGTAAGCAGAATTTGGAAAACGAAAGATCTTTCTAAAAAAACGACATAAATAAATAAACAGGAAAAAGTGTGATATGTCATATATGATATAAAGCATCATTATTGATTTGATTTTCGAGTTATCAGTGATGATTACTATCTTTCCCATTATTGACTTTTATTATGTGGAGTTGTATTTTATGTATTACAAATTGGGTAGTGCCTTTTTGTCAGTCAGATGTTGAAAATTTTATCAATTGGAAATTAATACCTAAAATATATATAGTTTAATGTTATTAATATTTTTAATTACTTGATAAAAATCTATCCCAATATTCATTTTTTAACGTGTATTTTTTGAATAATTAGGTTTACAACATCTTAAGTCTGGATTTCAGTACCTCCTTTCAAATACCAGAAAATTTATGACTCTATATTCACATAAAATATATTAATCACTATATCAACTATTTGTTATTAATAATTTGTAATTTTGTTTAATTTTTAAATTTAAAAGCATATTGAATCATTATCCAATTATATTTTGTAACAATTTAAGTAATTGATATTTTTTTCAATAATGTAAGAAAGTCACAAATATTTATATTTCTCTCAATTTCCCTGTATCATATCTAAAATGATAAAAATTACGGATAATTGAACGAAAGACAAACTGTCCCTAATATTTAAGAACTAAGAATAAAAATTGTGTGGAAAAAATTAATAACTAAAATTACGAATAATAAAAAATTAATGAACTAAGATGATGTTAAAAAAAACACAGATATCAAAATTGCAGATTTTTAAAAAAATATAAGGTTAAGAATTATAATTAATGCTACTCTATTTAATGCTACCATCTAAAATTCTCTTCACTTAAATTTAATTAATATTCGATTTTTATCTTTTTTTATTTTTATACCAAACTACAATAAAATCGATTTATAATTTTGAAAAATATTTAATGCAATTAATAATCTTATCTGCCTTCCTTTAATTTCTGTTTTGTCATAAAACACGTATACGCGTCTTTCGAGTGCTGTAAATCACCAACTCTCTCATGAACAAATATCTATATTATATAAAATAAAATACGTATAATTTTTTATTAAACGATGTAAAGGATTAAGTATTTGTGATTTTTTTTTCTACAATGGTTATTGACAAGTGTGTGATAAAAATAGTAATGGAGAGGTAAAAAAAACATTGTTAAATACAAATTTAAAGTGGTTACTAATTTCAATCAATTCTACCGATTCAAGAATCCAAAGTAAATTAATTTAAATTTTTATTTCAATCAAATTTAATTCCAATCACGCTAATAAAACACGATTAGTTCTTGGATTTGCAATTTACAAATTCAATCAACCCAAACTAGATTTATGATATATATATTTTAATTATTATTATACACGAGAGTTTGATGATTTTGTTGTTTAGTTTAGATAGATCAATTACGATTAAAAAAATCATGTTAATTACTTTCAATGATAGAATTATTGTTGGCACTCTTGTGAAAATATGCTACTGTTCAGTACAAGATCAATTAGCTCCAATTTCTCTAGTTCAATTGGAAAGCAAAATTAATTTCTCCCACTCAGTCACATTTGTCTTTGTTCTAACCACAATGGACTCTGTAGAAAACTTCAATTTTCCAGTTACAACACTTTTAAGTGTGATTTTTTGTTTTCTCACAATTCTCACCATCATAAATTCTTCAACTTTATTGATCTTTTATAATCTCTCCATGGATTTGTTAAATTTGAACAATTAATTAGTAGCAGTTTTATAATTTCGACAATTACTTTAAGTTGTTCATATTTTTAATACTAGTTTTTTTTTTCTCTTTACTTATATGTTTGTCTTGGACCAATTGTTTATTTTAATCGAATTACTGTTGAAAAATATTCGTTCAGAATTAAATTAAATTGGTTACCTTTAACTTATCTTTTATAAATGAATAATTCTACTTTGATACAACTATAGCAAAATTACACCATTTTACTCCTAATTTTATAATAAAATATTATATTTAATAAAATAATATTACTTTTTAGTGTGAAATAGAAGTAAGTTACTGATTGCGGTATCAAAGTATCATCTTTCTTAATATTTCTTAATTTTTTCTTTAACAAAATTTTCTTTTATCAACATTTAATCATTATAATTAGTAAAATAGGTCTAATTGTTGAATATTACCTTTGCTAGAGAAAATCTTATCTTAAAAGAAATTATATCGCTTTATTATAAGTTTTTTAATTGAGGTAAATATTTTTAGCACATTCTCTTGTTTGAAAATATATTTTCTGAAGAGTAAGACATTATTAGATAAGGAAAACTAACATTTATTTAAATTAAATTACGATAATAGAGAAAAAGTAGTAGAAAAATGAATTATAAATTGAATTCAAATTATGATAATTTTATGTTTTGAGAATCTGTTTAGATTCTATGTTTAGATGGAAATTTGTCTTGTGTGCGACATTGTAAGTTGATGGCTAAAAGTTTAAACCGATGTATGAGTTCTGATTGTGGTTGAGTATTGTGAAGCTTTAACTTTTATTTGAATTGAAAATCATATGATTTATTTTATGAGATGAATTATTCAGTTTTGAATATTATTTTCTTCATAATTCTCTTGAATTGAAATTTGTCCGATAGGATTAGAGGCCATGAACATGAAAATTCAATATAAATTTCATTCAACAATGCAAATTTCACTTGGTAAAACAAAAACAATGCAAAATGACTTGAATTTACGTCAGCGTAATTTTTTTTTTCTAGTAAATTTAGATAGAATATTTTATCTAAGAAATACTTGGTGAATTCCTAAAAAAAAAATACTCGGTTTAATTGTTAAAACCTATTAAAGACTTGCGTTGTGTAATTTTTAAATTATTTATATTTTATATAAATATGCTTATAAATATTATCTTCTATGAGAGCATATGATAGTTATTGATTAAAATGATTTGTTTATGATATTATATGAAAGGTATAACTGAGTTCATGAAATAATAATAGTTAAATTATAAAAAAATTTACTAAATAAAATAGCATATTCAAAATCATTTTCTTTTAAAATTCTTCAACCGACATAAAATTCAATCCTTAATAATAGAATCTTATATCATCCTAAATTTTGCGTAAAGACAATTTCAGTTGCATGACGGAAATAAAGGAATGCTCCATATTTTTGCCACATCGCACAAATATCTAGATGCGATCGCAGTGATGAAAAGGCCATAGATTTTTCGATGCTATTTTAATTAATTACTTATTTTGATTCTGAAATTCCTTAAATACTTTTTTGTGTTAATTAGCAACTGTCACACCAATTAGTAACTATCACACTTATATTTTTTTTAATTTGAAATATATTTTTTTAAACATTGTAAATGATTAATTAGTTGCAACTATTTTCTCTACAAATATTGGATTGATCGTCGTAAGTGCGAATAAAAATAATATCGGAGAGCATTTTTAAATAATTTGTACAAATATTTATTGTCTTAAATGAAAAGAAAAATGGATAAATAAGAAACTATATAACTATTTTATTAAAATAAAAAAAAATATTCTTCATTTTTGTGTTTGCAAAATAATCTTAAAAAATATATAGAAGAACAAAGGAATTATTAATATTTTTAAGATATTAGTTAAGAACATAATAATGATTTTTTGAGTCCAGACTCTCGTGATTTTTAATGCATCCTTACTATTTTTAGTATTCAACAGAAACTTCATTTTCCGTGAAATCCTTAATTAGTCTCTTAAAAACTTTAGTTAGCTGAATCCATAGGATAAATCATTTTTTTAGGGTAATAAATTTCTTTAACTTTGTTTTTTCAATAAACATTTCTTTAACTAATGGAACCACAATTGTCTTTGCATTCTCACATTTAAAGCAACATTTTACTCCTTCAAGTTTTCCCATGCCATTTTGTCACCACAAAATTAAACATAGTGCAAATAAATGAAAATGTGTTCATAAAATGAACCTCTTTTGGAGGATCTAACATCTTATGTTCGTAGACAAAGAAGGTAATATATAATAGAATTTATAATCCAAAACTGGTAATAAAACTAAATTTTCAAAAGCCTTTTAGGTGTATTAATCACCAAGACTTATATTAGCAAATATTAAAAGTAGAAAACAATTCATCTATCCAATATATATTCACAAGTAAATTCATATTACCCATCCATTACAAAATATGAAAAAAATGAATTGAATTAGATAAATTTTATCCATTTAATTTTTATTGATGGCAAGTGATTCATCCATTAGTTTTCAAACTTCAACTTATATCCCATTAATACTTAACAAATCAAAATGAATTCAACAAATTTTTCACCATAACGTCTTTATCAAATTTATTTTTTTTAGAAAGTTTTAAAAAATATATATTTTCAAAATTGTTTTTCAAAACTTATTCTTTTAAAATTGTTTTAAAATATATATTCTACCTTTTAAAATGATTTTTTTTATAGATGAGTTGAATAACCATCAATAAAAAGAAAATTAATGGTTGAATTCAATTTTTATCAAAAGACGGTTATGAATGAAACTTTCAATAAGTTAAAATCTATTAATAATTTTTTATCTGATTCTATATAATATAGAAAAAAAAAAGCTATCAAAATCAGTTTGTCACCCTAATAAATATGCACACTTAAATTTATTTCTGTGAAGTTATATTTCATTAAATGATTATCTAATTATGACTGTTATTTGTACAAGTCATAGTTAAGGAGAGCTATCAATGCAATATTTAGAAAGTTTTCAAAAATATAATCATTTTCCCCCCAACACAGCTTTCTTTAAATCTATTAAATCAAGACTAATCATAATCTGACTGTGGCTCTGAATATTTGACACAATTGGAATAGACCATTATACTAATGTGTTACATAACAATAAATTTTCTCTAACTATTCTTTTAATATTAAAATTAATTCATTTAAGGCATTTAAATGAAATTTAGAAGCGGTGGTACATAATGCCATCAGAATTATCTTTCACATTCATACACAAAGCAACATTTTAAGGCTTTTGGTTTACCATGTGTTTCACTAATCACAAATTTGTTTACACTTTTACAATATTTGATTAGTTAGATAATAAGAGTGAGATGGTGAGTTCATACTAAATAAAAATAAATTGAAGATAATTGATTTTGAAAAAGAAAAATTTAGATAAGATTATTTGAAGAGGTGAATTGGCATGATGAGATGTTTAAAAAGGAAAATGAGAAAAGGAAATGAAAAGAGAACAGCACCATCACATGCTATCCATCACACCCTAAACTCCTTTTACTTGCACCCCACGTGTACACTCCCCCGTTCACACTAATACCGGTTGCCGGTCAAATATACGCGTTCACTGGGCCCCACCGCTGGTCCTCTCCTGCACTAAATGCTATCGCATTCCACCGTGAGAACCAAAACCGCCACGTGTCGGTCACTCCCTAGGTGGGAAACCTCCCCCAGCCAACCTGTTTTCCAAATTCCCTACCCCATCTCAACCCAACCAAATCAAACTCCATTCACACACTCAATTTTTTATATTTTTTATTTAAACAAAATCCCTATTCATTTATTATTCTTTTTATTGTAAAATTGGACATTAATTATTTTATGATGCTTCAATTTATTCAAAAGTTTCACTCTCTTAACCTCTGTACATGCATATATACAGATCAAAAATGAAACCAAACTCCTGGTCAAAAGCTTAAAATATATGGTCTGTACTATCGTTTTAGCTTTTAAAAAACTATATTTTTGAATTAAGTAATGAAGTTGTATTAATTGTGGTAAAAGGATTGACTGAAACGTTATAGAGCAGTGGACAGTTATACCATATAATAAGCTAAAAAAGCAAAAAATAATTAATGGGGAACATTGTTTTTGAGAAATAGTTTTATGGAAAAAAGAGAGAGAAAGAGGGGGAAATGAGGAATATGTGCAAAGGTTTTTGTTGATATATAGCACCTACAATAGAGTAAAAGCAATGGAGGAGAAGAGAGAGAAAGAAGAAAACTCAAAGTCATCATCCACCATGGCAAATTCTGTGGCATTTTCCGACGAGATTCCCAACATGACCATGACCATGTCCTTCCCTTTCTCCCCTGCTTTCTCCACCATCTTTGACATCATGCCACCTCTTCCACCACCACCGCCATCTTCTTCATCTTTCAGCCACGATCCAAAAGCTTCAAACTTGGCCTTCCTCGACTTGCTGGGTATCCCTGATTATAACCCCTCCTTATTCGACTGGCCTCAGAACACCGCCGTCACGCCACCCCCACCGCCGCCACCCCCCACCCAAATCGCCCACGCGCTTCCCTCGCCGGCCAGCTCCAATGTCCCCGACGGAGGCTCCGAGGTCCTCAACACTCCGCCGTCTCCGAACTACTCCTCGATTTCCTCCTCGTCGAATGAGGCCGCCGCGGCCGCCGCCAACAAAGCAACTGGAAATGAAGATGAAGCGGAGGAGGATGAAATGATAGCAGATGCAGCGGGCAAAGGAGAAGAGCAGGATCAAGACAAGTCTAAGAATCAGTGAGTAATGATATATAGTGATGAAAACAATAATGATGATGAATGAATGAATTTCTTAATTTTGATTTGTTTTCTTAAAAACGCAATGGAATTAATTCTATTGAATGTGCTTGTGTGAGACAATAAAAAGTGATAATAAGATTTAACGAGGATAAAGTGAGTTACAGTTGCAGAGACAGAGTTTTGAGTGGTGAGAACTGATGGAGTTTGTGTGTGTATGTTCATTGAACTTAAAATGGGTTTTCTTTGTACTGTCATTTCTTTCCGATCTCATCTTCAGCTTTTGATTTCTTGTGTTTGTTTGTATCATACAAACAAACCTGAGAAAATGAAAGAAAAGAAAGATGTTGACTATTTGTTTTTGCTGAATCTTCATGCTTAGGCTGAAGCCAAAGAAGAAGCACCAAAAGAAGCCAAGAGAGCCAAGATTTGCGTTCATGACAAAGAGTGAAGTGGATCACCTCGACGATGGCTATAGGTGGCGTAAGTACGGTCAGAAAGCCGTCAAAAACAGCCCTCATCCCAGGTACACCGATAATTAGTTAATTAATTAATTAATTAATATTATAAATGTAGATTTCATTTATCAAATCTTGATTTAAGTAACATTGATTTGTTCTTCTCCTCTAGAATTATTTTGTTCTCTCTTTTATTATATATGCGGTGCTTTGGGTTGAGACTTTATAATTAAAATATTTCTTGCGGTGCACGCAAAATTAACAACAGGAGCTACTATCGTTGCACCACCGCAGCATGCGGCGTGAAGAAGCGCGTGGAGCGGTCCTCGGAGGACCCTGCAGTGGTGGTGACCACCTACGAGGGACAACACACTCACCCATGTCCTGCCACGTCACGGGCCAGCCTCGGTTTCTTGCACTCCGAACCAAATGCGTTCGGACCCACCAGTGGACTCTATATGCTGCCCCAACAGCACCAACAGTTTCGTCATGACCAAGCACAAGCACAGGCTCAAGCTCAAGTACAAATGTTATACAACTCCACCACCAGCAACTCCTCTTCATCACCACCTCTGAATGTTGTTAACTCAGCTACTTGTGTAAACAACTATCCTAATACGTCGTCGTTGGGTGGCTTCTTTCAGTGCCAAGAGAATCAGCGAGGTTTTGCGCCATCTAGGGTGGGAGATCCTCAGGATTTGTTCAATGGGCTTCTTCAGGACATGGTGCCAACACAGATGATGAGTGAAGAGAGGGGAGATCGTGTGTAGATGATGATCATGGTCACAGATATAGTCCTATTTCGTAGACCTTTTGACATTAATTAGTTCATTTTAATTTTAATTTTAATTATTTGCTTGTATATTAATTATATTAATATCTTGAGACTATGGTATATTATGCATGTAAGGTTGGTTATCTAGCTAACTGAACCTATGATGAAAAGTGAAAACCTCTATGGCCTCTTGGGGTGTTTTGTGTTTAAGAGGTTACCATAGAGAAACCTCACTTCAACTGGCTGCTGCTCATATATATGAAACATTTTGGAGGTTCTCACTTTTTGTGGTTAGATATATATTATATATGTAGAGAGAGACTTTAGATATATTCTCATTTTGCTATTCAACTTCTTCTTCTTTTTTTTATACTATATTGTATATATATATATATATATATATATATATGGCTTATTCTTTGTAACTAGATATGTATTATGAGCTATTTTTAATTGTCATTTTTTATTTATTTATTTTATTTTTTGTTTTCCTATCTTTCTCATGCTATCCGTATTATTAGCTTCTTTAGTTGTTCCTCCCTGCCATTACTATCCTTTGGTCTGAAGTGATTTTCGGGGTGGAAAACCGAACGTTCTTAGGGTTAGGGTTTTTCCTTAATTTGTTGAGTTACACGCATGTGGTGAAATGCTTTAGCGAGCTGCATCTTTTCCCACTCAGATACTTATGGCAGAGACTTTATGTGAGAAAGGGAAAGCCAAGAATGTAAGCTCATAAGCAATGGAGCAGGGAACTCCACCTATGATGAGGGAAATTTAAGAAAGAAAGATGAAAACTATGTATCAGAGAGTGTTATGATAGCCCTATGACTTGACACAATGCATGAGATGAGGTATGGAAAAAGTTGCAACATTATTACTGGAGTAGTACCCTTTAGCCTTTTGTATGATGGCTTTTCTCATCATCTTCCCCTATAAGCTATATACAAAGATGGGCTTCAGCCATTCAATGATGATGTGTGTTTCCTGGGAGGGAAATAGCTAGAGCATGGATTGTTTCTTGTTGGTAGCAAAAGATGGATGATGTGAGATATTGGTGTGGAGAAAAGCATTATATATACATTATATATATATATATATATATATATATATATATATATATATATATATATATATATATATATAT
>Ga0209700_104575_pt1 | contig 24680 bp, 24 predicted proteins | sample SiratroredBW_FD_187528 | JGI IMG/M metagenome (GOLD analysis project Ga0209700, IMG submission 187528) | Root nodule microbial communities of legume samples collected from California, USA - Siratro red BW (SPAdes) (version 2) | ecosystem: Host-associated > Plants > Roots > Nodule | place: USA...
ACAATATTAATATTAATAACAATAATACAAATAAACATAATATTAATATTTTTAATAATAATACTAAAAAATTAAAAAATAATAATATTTGATAATAATAATAATAATAATAAAAACAAAAATAATAATTTTAATAAAAATAATTTTAGTAACATTAAAATATGAATAATATTATTATAATATTAATAAAAATTATAATAATATTAATAATTTTAATGTGAATAATAATAATAATATAAATAATACTAATATTATTAATTAAAATATAAGTAATATTAATAAAAATACAGTTTTTTGGGTAATAATTTCATATTTTATGTTGAATTTATCCATAGATACAAATGAGTGGATAATAGTCTATATATAATGTTGAATTTACTTACGAATATAGATCCGTGAGTAATTATCCGTAGGTAATGCTGAATTTACCTGTGGATACACATCCGTGGGTAATAATTCGAGGATAAATTCAGTTTTTTTTTTTTTTGTAGTGCCATACGAAGTCATGCAAAACCAAAGACAAACAATTTAACTCAAGGAGGATGGTCATGCCCCCACACTACAACAAACCGTAAAGATTTATAATGGCATAATGCATAAGTTAGAAGAAGAGGGAAAAAGGCTCAAGTAGAGCAAGATCAATTATGCAAAGAAGCAGGGTTGTCATGCCATCTAATGTGGAGGAAGCATTGAAAGCACATGAAGAACTACATAATGAGAAGAGTTTTACGCTGAGTTCAAGAGGGTAGGTGAATTGAACTTTCAAATTTTTTCGAAAAAGATTACTTGAAAGATTAAATTAAAGAATGAATATTCTCAATTGGATCAATTTACTGTTGTTTTAGTAGCTACACATTAGAGAAACAATCAATTGAAATGTAAAAATAATCGACTAATATTTCAGTTAGTACAACTCAATAGAAAATCAATTAATTCAATTTAATAAACAAATAGTTAAATTTTTCAGCAATGTAGTAACACAGAAAATCAGTTGATTAAATATCAAAATTAACAAGTTGATTTTATCAAAATTATACACTTGTTTAGAAAGATCAAGAAGTTGTAAATTTTTACAGACAACAACAGTTTATATGAATGAGATCAACCACAGTTAAGAAACTTAGCACACAATAGTTTAACCAAAAAATAATAGTCACTGCAGTACATGAAAAATCAGTTAGTTGATTTCAAAAAGCAATTGCTTGATTAATCGTGCAAAGACAAAATTATGCAAAAACTGAAATGTGCTTAAAGATTAAGGGAAAGAGAGCAAGAACAAAATATTTTGTACTGGTTCACTCTTCCTCAAGAGTCACATCCAGTTTTCCTTGCCAATAAGCAAAGAATTCCACTAAACACAAGCCAAATGTATACTCAATACACTCAAGAACCAATCTTGCACCTTGCAAGATTACACAAACCATTATGCAACACCCTGCTACACTTCTACTAATGTAAATCCTATACAAATGTAGACTCAAAGCACTTTACAATCAATGAAATTGTATACAAAATACTTTTGCAACCAAACCAACAAAAAATCGAAAGAAAGAATGGGTTGCAGTAAACTTCCTTGAATGCAAACTAGTAGAAAACAATGCAATGCAATCATAGTCTAGATAAATTTGCTCCAAGATTCACTTTCTTGGTTTCTCTTGATCAAAAACACAATTTGCTCTCAAAGATTGCTCATTTTTCTTCAGAATGTTATCTATCTCTGTCATACTAAAAAACATGCTCTCACTACATATTTTAATTGTCTTCAAAATAGTTTAGAAAAACAATTACACTTTAATGAAAACAATCCATTGAAAAATAATTTAAATATTTATTTTGCTAACTGGATTTTCATCTTATTGATTTTATAAAACAATCCTTTATAAAAATCGGTGAATCATTTTTACTTAAAACCATTTGAGAAGTTAGTTCCAGTTTTAAGTTTCAAAACTTTTAAGAACCTTTACACACCTACACACGCACACATCCACACACACTAAGCCATCTTCAAGGGACATGTTGACCCCTATTCAATTCACACCCAATCATATCCACAACCCCTCTCCTAAGAGATCATCGATGAGTTGGTGCCAACTCTAGATATCGCTAGACCAACTCAAACCTTTTGACAAAGTTTTGGACAATTTCTTGGGCGAGTAGGTTGACATCTGAGGTCACCTTGATTTTGAACTACCTTATCGGATGGGATTTTGGCAGGCACTGTTGTAGTTAAATATATTTTAGTTAATGCTCTTTCATTATATAGTCTACTACTAGGAAGAACATTTCTGAGCAAGTTAGGACATGTTGTTTCCTTTATGTGTCTAAAGGTAAAATTCCCCACACTAGACGATAAAAGTGAAACCATGAAGGTTGATCAGAAAATAGCACGAAAGCAATCTCCATACCTGCCGAGGTACTTATTCTATCCTCACATTACTTACAAAGATAGAAGACCACATCCTCTAAGCATATAAATAGGTGGATATCGAGAATAGTAAGAGGATTACGATAGGCCTTGTCGCAACCGGGATCGCGATGGCAGGACGACGATCTAAAAAGAGAGATTTAAAAATGATTTTTGAAAAATATCAGAAAAAAGAAGTCGCCACCATAGTTTATTATGAAAAACTATGGAAAAACTGAAATCGAATAAAACGGGTCTGCGAAACCAGATCTAGGTCTCGGAGTCGGTTACACGTGGGGAAGGTATTAGCACCTCCACCATGTCCGTCGTAAGACGATACCTTTAATCGAATGAGTAAATCGAGCGTGGTTTTATAAAACGTTTATTTTCCCAAAATAATAACAGAAAAGCAAGTGTGAACGAAATAGTGATTTTTAAATAAAAGGGCCCGACAAGAATTGACTTTGCTCCTACGTATTTTTATCCATGATAGAAAATCAGGATGTACGTAGTTCTAAAAGAAAGTTGAATTGTTTTGGGAAATTTGATATTTTTGAGAATTTTTGGTATTTTTTTATTTTTTGAAATTTTATATTTTTACTATTTTTCGAAGATGAAATTTCATTTTAGATATCGCTTGATGCGTGCGGTCCTTTGATGATCTAAACGAAATATTTTCCGATTTAAATTATGCATGACGCGTACGGTCATTTGGGATAGTTAATTGAAGTTATTTAAAAATGATAATTTCACATGACGCGTACGACCATTTCGAGATTTAATTAAAATTTATATATATATATATATATATATATATATATATATATATATATATATATATATATATATATATATATCAAATGTATGTAAAAGCAAGAAAGATATGAAACATATCAAAATTTAATTAATCTAAGCAACAGCAAAATAGAAGATGATGCTACTTGCATGCAAAATTTGAAATTGGCATGTGGATAAAAATAAAGTATATAAAGTGGACCCCACTTCTAGCAGTGCTTTGGTACCCCCAATAGATGCCATATGCAAAGTTTCGTTGCTCTCAGCTGCCCATTCCAATTGCTGAACCTTCATCCCTTGTTTGGTTCTCCTCACTTGAACACAACCATCAAGAAAACTAGCATGCTGCATGAGGTAACATAGACAAAAAAATCTTATCAAATTTCTTTCGACAGCAGCACCGAAAGAAACCCAATCTCTAATAGCAGCCTCTTGGATTTCGGTAACCAGTTGAAGCCACATCTTTATCACTCTGTGAAATCTTCTACTGCATATCATTAAGAGGAGACCAATTTTTCGCAATACAGTTCTTGAAATGAATACTAGCAACTTGTGATACACCCATATCAACATTATTGTCAACAATCATTTGCAACAACCTCACTAGATGTTGAGGTGCATACTGAAACTGATTCAAACCCTGCTCAGCAACTTTCTGTTCATTCAAATTAGGACTAAAAGCGGCTTGGAGTATAATAGCGAGGCTTGGAAGATCCTTGGAACTGAAAATTCGATCAAAAACCTTGCGATTTATGTTATGTTGAGTTATGCTGAGCGAGAGTGAGATCATGCCCCGTGATGGATCAAGGCCTATTTTTTACAAACCACCCCTTAAGGGAATTTATGCTTATGAAGGATGAAACAAGAAGCCTTGGTTCTTGTCTTGATTTGGCAATCAGCATCGCAAAAAATTGTAATAGTTCATAAGCCAAAGCAGTGTCATTCCCGTCAATATACTCTACGATTGGTGTCGAAGTTTACCAGATTCTGATCCATCGTCTAAATTAGCAGTTAGAATTTGGTATTGGTGGCGTGATTCGTGAAAGCATTGAGAAAAGAGATGAAGATTGGGCTCCCGAGTAGGGGATTTATGGGATATAGACATGGTTAGAGTATGGTGGGATCTTGCAAGAAACCAAGAATTCTAGTAAACCAACTTGGGGGGTGGTTTCATGGTGCAGTTGCAAACAAGGTTCATCATGATCAGATTCCGCTACTGCATGTTGTTGTTTAACAATGTTGTTGTTTGGGCCATCCCGGCTTGATCCTGCTCTCACAGATGATGATGATGTACTTATCTCCACCTTGAATTGGCTTTAATGCATGCGCTCAAAATGTCATTTCACTGGTAGAAAAATAGGCTTTAATGTCTCCTTTTTATGACGGTTAAACAGGCAAATGATGTAATCAGAAACACGGTGGAATTTTTGTAAATAAATGAACAATCCCACGTCGGTTGGCACAAACAACCGTCATTGACCTATTTATAAAAAAGAAAAATTCAAAATTTTTAAAAGTTTCAGGAGGCGCGTGAATCCCACGTCGGTTAAGAGGCTAGAACCGACGTGGGATTGTTGTCCACTACGTCGGTTACGGCCTTAGAACCGACATAGTACATGCTGTATGACAAATTGGGGAAAATTGGGGAAAAAAAGTTGAAATTAGGGCACACACCACGTCGATTCTGGGCTTTGTAACCGACGTGGTGTGTTAACAGTGAATTTTTTTAATTTCAGGGCATGCACCACGTCGGTTGGGAGGCCACAACTGACATGGTGCTTCTATTTTACCTATTTCACTTCACTTTTCTTCTTCTCCACTACGCGCGCCCTCTCTCTGTCACTGTTCCGACGTTTTCTCCCTCACTTTTAGACCTCCATTGCTTCCTCATTGTACTCCATTTCACTTCCTCTTGTTCGCAAAGTCGAGAGCGTCTCTTTAAACGGTTCCATTTTCGATTTGAATGTGCGTTTTCTTTGAAGCTTTCGTTTAAAGCTTTCATTTTTTGGTTTCTCATCCATTTTCGTTTGCTTTAACTGATTTTGTTATTTTATTCAGTATTTGTTTGTGCTTTGTGGTTTTGGTAGGGTTTGTTTGGCCGAGTTGGGTTTGGTTCGGTTTTGGCATCACAACTTTGGGTTGGTCGTCTTCTCTGTTTTGGCATCACCACTACTCTACAAGAGGTGTGCTTTTATCATCTTTGAAATGATTGTATTGAATGTTTATATGCATTATTAGAATGCTTGTTCAGATTAAAATGTTTTTGGAGTATGTTTGATCCATGTTTTGTGTGTATAGTATTGGGTCCGGGAATGTTGCATTCTTGGCAATTTTTGTATTTTATTTTATCATTGTTCTATGATTGAGATGCTTTTATGATTAGGTTGCTTAAATTGCCTTTGTGTATAATTTGATATAGGAAAAATGCGTTTGGGTACTGAGTCCGGGGATGTTCGATCCCCGTCAATTTTTATTTAATCTTATTGATTGAGTTTTGTATCTGAAAACCTTTCACTACTCGTAGTGATGGATCGAAGTTGGATAAATGCAAGTCAAATAAGTGATGTGTATGAGAAAGGTGTTGAAGATTTTTTGGAATTTGCTAGACGTAATGGAGAAGCAATAAATGGAAGATATTACTGTTCGTGTGTGAAGTGTGTGAATTTAATAAGAGTAGATATTGAGTTGATACGAGAGCATGTTCTTTGTGATGGTTTCTTGAAGAACTATACAACGTGGACTTGGCATGGTGAAGTTCTAGAATTACCATATGCATCTGAGCAAGATCAATTTGAACAATCTAATATATTTTGTGAAGATTACATGGATGACATGATTATAGATATTGGAGGAGAGAGTGTCCACCAAGCCCATGTGTTTGATTCGTTGAAAGATGATTCACTAACATAATTGTATCCCGGTTGTTCAAGTTTCTCACGTTTGTCAGCAATATTACGGTTATTTAATATGAAGGCAAGAAATGGGTGGACTGATAGAAGTTTTACTGAGTTACTTGAATTTTTACATCAAATACTTCCTGAAGGTAATACATTGCCAACCAGTCACTATGAGGCCAAGAAGATATTGTGTCCAATGGGTTTGGAGTATCGAAAGATACATGCTTGTCCAAATGATTGTATATTATATAGAAAAGAATTCGAAGGATTGCATAAGTGTCCCAGATGTGGGGTTTCAAGATACAAAGTAAAGGATGATGATGAGGATGAAGATGACTTTAAAAAGGGTCCTCCTGCCAAGGTATTGTGGTATCTTCCAATTATACCATGTTTAAAACGTTTTTTTGGCAATGTTAATGATGCGAAGAACTTGAGATGGCATTCAAGTGGAAGAAAATGTGATGGGTTGTTACGACATGTTGCCGATTCACTACAATGGAAGAAAATTGACTCTTTGTATCTTGAGTTTGGACGTGATCCAAGAAATATCAGACTTGGTCTTGCAACTGATGGAATGAATTCGTACGGTAATTTAAGTAGCAAACATAGTTCATGGCCTGTTTTGCTAATTATTTATAATTTGTCGTATTGGTTGTGCATGAAGAGAAAATATATGATCTTAGAAGAAGCGCCACGTCGGTTTTGTCCCAAAACCAACTTGGTGAAAAGAACACCTACGTCGACGTAGGTGTTCTTTTCACCACGTCGGTCGACGTGATGCTTCTTCTGAAATAACTTATTATGTTAATCACCACGTCGGTTTACTTGTCTTAACCGACGTAGTGAGTACAATCACCACGTCGGTTGTTAAACCGACGTCTGATTCAACGTCTTCTGGGTCAACGTCGGGTCAAAAACCAACGAAAAAAGCCTCTCAGAACCGACGACGAAGGCTATTTTTCTGCTAGTGTTTTTCTTGCATGATGCCCCGAGCTCCCTTTTGTTGTCCACGTAAGAGTAGTTGTGCCCATGTAATACGAGAGAACCTTTTGAATCCTCATGACCCGTGAGTGTGAGTGTCTTTTCTTCTTGTGCTTCAGTGGTAGGTCCCCATTTGTGCATATGAAGGAAGAGAAAAGGGGTCACAGTGTGTGGGAATGTTCAGGACATGAGCCTAAAAAGTGAGATATAAGAAAGGTCCAAACTTTTTTACATTAAATAATATTTTTAAAGAGAGACAAATCAAATTTTTTATTTAAAAAAACATTTTTTTTATGATTATTGAAAAATTAATTTGATAACACTTTTTTTTTTACTCCTTTTGTTTTTTTAGATTTTTTTTAAAAACTTTATTTTTCTTTAAAAGAAACTAGAAAGATAAAACTTAAATCAAAATTTTTTATTTTTCATTAAAATATAAAAAAATCCTTATTTCAAAATAATAATAAAATTTTAATTAAATGATTATTTTTTATTTTTTTCAAACAGAAAACATTTTTTTATTATTTCATTCAAACGAAATTGGGTGTTAACAGCACTAGCCTAATAAACCAAGTGAAAAAATAATTAATAGAAGTATTGGAAAAGAATATGAATTTTTTGCTTGGTCAACTACTAAAATACAAGAGATTGATCTTGATTTTTTATGTCACCGATTGACTATTGACTCGAAGACAAAATCAATCATTTAGATGCATAAAAAGTTATGTAGAGAAAAGAGAAGGGTAGTTAGAGAAGAAACTAATAAGTTGGTGGTAGCTAACCATATACGAGAGATTTAGTATCTAGCATGGTTGACAAATGTTGTGAGAATGAAAAAGGCAAATAGAAAATGGCAAATGTTCATCGATTTTATGGATTTGAATAATGTTTGCATAAAGGACTCACATGCCTTGTCATACATGATGCATTGGTGGATAGCACATCAGGATATGGGGTGCTCAATTTCATGGATCCTTATTCAGGATACAATAAAAAACAAATGCATCCAATGGACAGGGACAAGATGACGTTCATGGTCGAGACAACAAATTATTGTTACAGTAATGACATTCAATTTAACGAATGTTGATGCGATATACCAACATTTCTCCTTAGAGACCCAGTCTGAGCATGACTTTTCAAAATTGTCTTCTTTCTCTTTCAGACACAATTTCATCATCTCATCCCTTAAGGTAAAGGAAAATGGTTGCCTTCTCTTTTTCCCATTCCTCTACCTTAGAGTGTAGATGATCAATATCGAAAGCTTCGGACCTGAGTTGATCCATCTCGTGCTAAAGCTCGAAGAGTTGTTTTCCTCTTCTCTCCTCCACTATAGAGGCTTCCTTCCCTCTTTTCCCAGCTAAACACTAAGGTAATGGCTTTAATAAGGAAACTTTGAAGGCCTTCACAGAGCAGTTAAACTCTACTCACTACAAAAAATTGTGTATGTGGCAGCGCTTTTAGTATGGCAGTTCAAAAACACAATTCTCTCTATATTTTAAATGAAAACATAATTCCCTCTCACGTTTCATTCCCCTCCAAACGTGAAACCCGCTTCGTTCCCTCCAAACCCAAACGTGAAACCCCTTCCTTCCCTCTAAACACAATTTCGTCTTCACTTTGGTTCCCTCACATTTCGTCTCACTTTGGTTCCCTCACAAAGTTTGGTTTGCCATTTTCGTTCCCTCCAAAGTTCCCATTTTTCTTCCCATTTGGTTCTCATTTTCGTTCCATCCCATTTTTTATTGTATTCTCGTTCCCATTCTCGAATCCCTCCACAAATCGTAAGTTCAAGTTTTGTTCCCAAATCTTCATTCCCATTTTTGAACCCTAACTGTCATTCCCAAATTCCCAAATTTGTGTCCCAAATCCCTAACCGATTGGAGCGATTTGGGATGAAAATGTTTTAGGCTGAGTTCAAGAGGGCGGGTGAATTGAACTTTGAAAGATTTTTCTCAATTTAGACCTTTGAAAATAGTTTTCGCAATTTGAAAAACTTTAATGAATCTTGGTGCTAAAGATATAAGGTGCAGTAAAGAAATAAACTGATTCAAACCACGAATGAACCAATTTGTTTTACAGGCAAATACAGATTCTTAAACAGCACACAGCAGATTCACAATCACACAATAGATTCACAATAACACATTAAGCATATCAAGTTCACACAGTTTCAATAGCAATATTACACTCAGAACTGAATCACACAAAATTCCAAATTTGAATGAGAGCAAAGAGAAACAGAATTACAAAATACAAATTTGAAAACCATTAACACAACTCTACGTTGATTTAAGCTAATATTAACAAATCTGATAAAGTTTCCTAACACCAGCAATTAATACAGATTTGAGAATTATTCAGAATGTAGATTCAATTATTCAGTTATACCAAGAACACAGAACAAGAATACAAATTCTGTAGTATTACAACAATTCAGCCAAAGTTCTAATTCTTTGTAAAATCACAGATTCAGAATCTTATATGTACTACAGAATTAGAAAAGAACCAATTTGTTAAGTAAGATTTCTTTGGCAACTACAACAGATTTATCAGAACCAACACATAATTCAATTTACAATGCACAAATCAATATCCAACAGAGAACTTAAACTAGTTTGATCAAGATTACCACAAATTAATTCAATCTTTCAATTAAACACAATGAGCAGTGCAAGAACAATACAGAATTGAAAGAGAAGGGTCAAGAACAATAGAACACAGTCAATTATATTGGTTCACCCTTCCTCAAGGGCTATGTCTAGTCTCCTTTGCCCCTCAAGCAAAGAAAATTTCACTATCTTTAGTCAATTGTTTACACCAAACAATTACACAATTCTTACTCCCCGTAAGAATCAAACACCCACTGAAATGAGCTCCTACTCCCCGTAGTTCCCACTCAAATTAGCAATCACACACAGGTTAAACCTATAGCCTACAACAATACACAGTTTCAACAATTTCACAGATTTGCAATCAGTTTACACAAATCTTGATACAAAAGGGATCAAGAATGGTAAAGAGCAACTCCCTGATTGGCGCGCAGAAGAGGCCTTTGCACAGTGTTGAAGAACTCCAATAGCACAGAATGGGTCAAGCGTTACTCTTCAACAAAAAGCCTCAAATGATTTTCCTCAAGAACTCCCAATTTCACAAAAGTGTTTCTCATTGGTTTTTCTGCTGTAATGATTCTCTCTTTTCGTATCTGTGTTATGGCGCATTTTAGAAAACTCACTGTTTTTATAGACGAAAAGGCGCCAATTCAATTTTTAAAAAAGTCGTTAATTCAGTTCTACTAGGCATCGAATAACTCGATTTCATGAAATTGGAAATCATTTTATTTGAGCCTAGTGCAGTGTTTAACAACCAGTTTAATCGAAAACTTAGCTAATTCTTCAGTTTGACATTTTAAACACTTTTTTTGACCTTTGTGTTGTTGGATTTCTCCTTGACTATGCATATGTTCTTTGCCAATCAATCCTAAACCCACTCATACCAGACCAAGACCTAAACCACATCCAATTGTTTTCTTGCTTTGCGTTGTTGGACATGTCTTGCATGGCTTCATCAAATCCTTAGTCTTGTGAAAGTACTAAAATCTCCCCCTATTTGATGAAGACATTCCAGTGTGTAAGTGGTTTATAATCTGCAGTTGCATAAAAGAAACTCGTGAAAGCAATAGTCTGTCATAGAACTTGTAACACATAAAACCAGACTCTTTCATTCATAATTGCTGTCAAAGCATGATCATACATGAATTCTCAATTTCAGCACAGACCAACAATACAACATTACATCATTTAGAATGGTTAAAACAGAACTTAACTAAGACAGAACTAGTTCAACAACAGTAGCAGCAGGAGTAAATCCTGATCAAAATGGTAAACCTACACCTAGGTAAATCTATTCAAAACATTATAAACCATTAACATGAACCCTAACAACAGACCAACAAAAGCAGCACAGAAACAGAACAACCACACAACAGAACAAGCCACACACACTACATTTCTCCCCCTATGGATTCATTAAATAGGAGAAAATGCCTATGATATACATGATTTATTCGAGTGGTTCATTCCAACCAGCCATTGTGGCCAGCTTATCCAACACAGCTTCGACTTGTTGCTCCAAATTCTCAAACCGAGCTATATTTATCTCTTGGTTGCTCTTCTGCTCTGTTGAAATTTCATTCAGCTTGTCCAAAATCTCTTGTGCAAACTTTGTAAACTCTGAGTTCTTGTCAGTTTCTTCTGTAGTGTCATCTTCAATATCCATTGGCGTGTTGCCAGTAGCTCCATTAGTAGCTCCATCAGTAGCTCCCCCTTCAGCATTGTCTTCACTAGCATCAGCACCAAGTGCTCCACTGTCAACATTTTCTAGAGCATCAGCAGTAGCAACAGTAGACTCTTCTGACTCCTCATCTTCCTCTATTGGAAACCTCTACTGACCATTCACTTTTATCAGTCCCATTTTGTTGAAGTTGCTGGTATTCATCTCAAACGCCTGCTTTACTAGTTCAATCAACTCTCCTTCATCAGGCACTTTGAAGTACTGAATGAACTTTAAAATGAGTACCATATATGGGATCCTGTAATCCATTAGCCTCTTAGCCTTCTCCAACTGCATTCCAATCACAGATGGCCAGTTCACTTTTATTTGATTCATAATACAGTTCTTTAGGATCAGATCTTCCTCATGCAGCACAACATGATTGTGTCCCCGTGGAGTAAGAATTCACACAATGATGAATGCCAAAATCCTTGGATACATAGCAAGACCGCCAACCTAGAATCCTTTTTCAGTAGCCTGTGGGTTTCTCAAACAGCTTCTGTAGAAGGTGACTTTGTTGTATTCTTCAAGGCCTTCAATAGTTCTCTTTCCCAGCTTTAATCCTTCGCACTTGAGACCAGTTACTATCTCCCAGACTTTAGGAGTGATATCCATGATGACTCCTTTAACCCTTGACTTGAACTTGTCTCCCTTCATCTTCAGGTTGGTGAAGAAGACCTTCGTCAGGTCTGGATATATGTTTCCTGTTAGCTCGAGAAATTTCTCAAGCCCTTAAAACTCCAGCAACTCAGCAACATCCAGCAGCTCCTCTGATTTCAACCAATTAAGGCTCACATGATTGGGAGTGTTGATCACTTTTCGGCTAACTGTGGTCAGGTAGGTGTTGATACTCGCCTCAGTTCCTTTGCCACGAACGTTAGCAAACCACCCTTCAAGATGACCCCGAGTGTCAATGTGCCTTTCAACACTAGCAACTTCTTTGGTTCGCTTTCTCGGATTGCTTGGGGAGGCCATGGAAGAACTTTTGCAGAGAAATGGGTTTGGAGCTTTGTATATTTCTGGAGTATGTGAATGCAGAATGCTTATGCAAAATGACTATGTGCAACGTATCATTTATAGGCAAACACAACCACAGACAATCGGCACAACCAAACGACACAAGTTCAAAAACCTTTGAATTAACTCTTGTGCAATTTTGGATAAGTGATAGCGTACCTGATACGTCAATGAGATAAGATGGTTTCATTATGGAAATTTTGCAGAAATTAGTCGATTCAGCTGCTGTGCACAAATATTACTTTTTCCATTACCTATTATATGAAGACAGTTGGCAATTTTGTGGCTCAATAAAGGCACGCTGAGCGGGATTTGGAATGACGACTATGTATCTCTTGCTCATTACAGTCTGCTCTGCAGATTTGATTCTTCAAATCCTCATTCATTCATTTTGCTCAGGTCACGTGATTTATTTGCACAAAAGACAAAACAATAATTAAAAAATTTCTACAGTGAATTCTACTACCGCAATAAATTAATTCCAAACATGTATAAACTGATTTGGGCGACAGTGAGCAAAAATGTTATGCAGTTTTTGGCTTATGCAACATTTGAGTAATCCAATATGCCTAACTCTATTCTTAGGTAATTAAATTTGTCCTTAGCAAGTGGTTTAGTGAAAAAGTCTGCCAATTGTTTTTTAGATTCAATAAATTTGATTTCACAAATACCATTACTCACTTGCTCCCTAATGAAATGATGTCTAATCTCTATATGTTTAGTTTGTGAATGATGCACTGGATTTTTAGTGAGATTTATGGTATTACTGTTATCACAGAATAGGGGTACCTTTGTGACTTTAAGACCAAAGTCACTAAGTTGTTATTTCGGCCAGCAGATTTGAGCACAGCAGCTCCCTGCTGCAATGTACTCGGCCTCAGCAGTTTTTAGAGCAACGCATGCTTGCTTCTTGCTGTTCCACGAGATTAAACTTGCTCCAAGTAGATGGCATGTGCCACTTGTACTTTTTCTGTCCAATTTGCACCCAGCGAAGTCTGAATTCGAGTATCCTTTGAGATTAAGTGTTGCTTCTTTTGGATACCACAAGCCAACATTTGTTGTTCCTTTGAGATACTTGAGAATCCTTTTAGCAGCATTGAAATGAGACTCCTTTGGATTTGCCTAAAATCTTGCACACATGCATACAACAAAGGTTATGTTAGGTCTGCTTGCTGTGAGATAGAGCAAGGATCCAATGAGTCCTCTGAACTTGGTTTGATCTACTGTTGTTCCATGTTCATCTGCATCTAGATAGCAACTAGTTGCAATTGGAGTTGATGCCTCTTTGCAACTGTCCATCTCAAACTTCTTTAAGACATCTCTGTAGTACTTTGACTGATTTAAGAATGTGCCATTCTGTAACTGTTTGATCTAAAGTCCTAGGAAGTAATTCAACTCCCCCATCACTGACATTTCAAACTCCCCCTGCATATCTAATACAAATTCTTGACAAAGAAGTTCATTAGTTGATCCAAAAATGATATCATCTACATACACTTGAACTAAAATTATATCATTTTCAGAATTCTTAATAAAAAGAGTTTTGTCCACTTGACCTCTTTGATAATTCTTGGAGAGCAAAAAAATTACTTAGCCTTTCATACCATTGCCTAGGAGCTTGTTTAAGTCCATAGAGAGCCTTCTTAAGTTTGTGGTCTTCAAATTCAGGTGGTTAAGTGACATATATTCTTCATTTATAAATGCATTTAAGAATGCACTCTTCACGTCCATTTGAAACAACTTAAATCCACTAAGACAAGCATAGGCTAACAGCAGCCTCACAGCCTCAATTCTCACAACTGGTGCATAGGTTTCATCATAGTCTATGCCTTCTTCTTGATTATAACCTTTGGCCACGAGTCTTGCTTTGTTCTTCACAATAATGCCCTGCTCATCCATTTTGTTTCTGAACACCCACTTTGTGCCTATCACGTTCATTCCATTGGTCTTAGGAACTAAGCTCCACACATCATTTCTTGTAAACTGATTAAGCTCCTCTTGCATCGTACTAATCCAATTACTGTCATTCAAAGCTTCCTGAACTGTCTTAGGCTCAATCTGTGACACAAACGCCATGTGTTCACACAGTAGATTCAGTGAATTTCTGGTTGAAACACCTTTGTGAATCTGTCTAATTACATTGTCTAGAGACAGATTTCTTGTTACCCTCCATTCCAGAGGTAAATTGATTTGATGATCGATTAAATCAGTTTCCTTTTCTGTAGTATCCAATTCTACAGTATCCAGTTCTTCATTCTGTTCTATAGCAGTTTCTATTAACTTTTGTAATCTTCCAGTTTCTTCATCATCTGCACTATTTTCAGGCTTATCCTGCATCTTTTGGTTAGTCTCATCAAAGGTAATATGTACAGTTTCCTCAATCAACATGGTTCTTTTGTTGTATGCTCTATATGCATGACTTTGTGATGAGTAACCTAGGAATATGCCTTCATCTGCCTTTGAGTCAAACTTACTAAGATTATCATTTCCATTGTTCAAAATAAAGCATTGGCAACCAAAAACCCTAAAGTGAGAGATATTAGGTTTTCTCCCTTTAAAAAGTTCATAAGGGGTTTTCTTTAAAACTGATCCTATCAAAACTCTATTTAGCACATAGCATGCAGTGTTTACTGCATCTGTCCAAAAATATTTTGGAAGATTTGTTTCATTTAATAAAGTTCTAGCAATCTCTTCCATGGCTCTATTTTTCCTCTCCACAACCCCATTTTGTTGTGGAGTTCTTGGAGCTGAAAAATTATGCTGAATTCCAAACTTTTCACAAAACATTTCAAAGTTTTCATTTTGAAATTCTCTACCATGATCTATTTTTATGGCAGCAATAGAACAATTTTTCTCATTTTGAATAATCTTCGCAAGTTTCTTAAAGGCACTGAATGCTTCATCCTTGGTTACCAAAAACAAAGTCCATGTATATCTAGAAAAGTCATCTACAACTACAAGACCACTCTCATAGTCAGAAGACTGGTAAATCATATTTAAGTGCTCAAAATCAGTGTTAACATTTTCCAGTTCTTCTTCCAATGAGCTGACGCTCTTTTCCAGCCAGTTATTCAAACCTTTGAGTCTATTGTTTACCCTAGCCAACCTATTTGCTTCCTCATGCATCTCATGAAATGCTTGAAGCAATGTGCTATAATTTTCAGACATGGAAGAATTATTTGAGCTAGCACTGCTTACCATTGACTCCTCTTTTCCCATCAGGCACAAATTGATTTCTTCTTCTTCCTTTGATGAGCAACTTATTGTTGAATCATTTTCATCTCAAGCTATGTATGCTCGTTTTCCCTTGCTGCTCTTGCTGAACTTTTTCTTTTCAGCAGTCTTGTCTTTGTTGTTCAGATTTGGACATTCAGCCTTGATGTGTCCCTGCTTTCCATATCCAGAGCAAGTGAGGTTAGTAGAATTCAAATCAGTTTTCTTTGTGTACCTCTTAGTTTGCTGATTTTTCTCTTTTCCTTTCTTCCTTAGGAACTTGATAAACTTCCTCGTGAGCATATTTAGAGTGTCAACTTCACTGTCATAGCTTGAATCTGCTTCACTATCTTCTGCAACTGCTGCAGTTTTGATAGTTATGCTCCTAGCCTTCCTCTCTCCATTTTCTTGCTCCTTGAGCCGGTTCATCTCAATTTCATGCTCCCTGAGTTTTCCAAATAATGCAGTTGTGCTCAAAGTAGTAAGATCCCTTGACTCTGTGATTGCGGTGACCTTGGGCTGCCAAGCTCTGTCCAGACACTTTAGTACTTTGATGTTGAGCTCCTCCTTGTCAAAGGTCTTGCCAAGTCCAATTAGGTGATTCACTATGTGTGTGAACCTTTTCTGCACTTCTGTAATTGATTCTCCAGCCTGCATGCGAAATAATTCATATTCTTGAATTAGTGCATGCTTCCTTGCCCTCTTAACATCACTTGTTCCTTCATGAGTCAGTTCTAGGACATCCCACATTTCTTTGGCTGAAGAGCACTACGAAACCCTGAAAAACTCATCTACATTCAAAGCAGAGGTTACAATGTTCTTTGCTATGCAGTCAAAATGAGGTTTCCTGCTCTCTTATGCACTCCACTCAAACCAAGGCTTATCAACAGCAGTACCATCAATAACAGTTTTAGGAATATAAAGGCCATTTATAATTACATCCCAAATACCTCTATCCAGAGATTCAATAAAGATTTTCATTCGGATTTTCCAAAACTGATAGTTAACACCACTGAACAAAGGAGGTCTATTTATAGAAGCACCCTCACCAAAAGGTAACTTTCCCTCAGCCATAGGATCGAAAACTTGAATAACTTTCAAGACTTAGCTCTGATACCAATTGAAAACGTTTTAGGCTGAGTTCAAGAGGGGGGGTGAATTGAACTTTGAAAGATTTTTCCTAATTTAGACCTTTGAAAATAGTTTTCGCAATTTGAAAAACTTTAATGAATCTTGGTGCTAAAGATATAAGGTGCAGTAAAGAAATAAACTGATTCAAACCACAAATGAACCAATTTGTTTTACAGGTAGATACAAATTCTTAAACAGCACACACAGCAGATTCACAATCACACAACAGATTCACAATAGCATTTTAAGCAGATCAAGTTCACACATTTCAATAGCAATATTACACTCAGAACTGAATTACACAAAATTCCAAATTTGAATGAAAGCAAAGAGAAACAGAATTACAGAATACAAATCTGAAAACCCTTAACACAGTGTAACATCCCATATTTTTCATATAATAGAAACTTTATTGTATAAAAAATTATATAATAAACTTGAATATAAAAATTCATACATTCATCATGTATTTCAAATTATACTTCTCCGCATAAGATTTAATAAAATATCTTTGTAAAATTACAAATAAAATAAAATAAAGCTTCTCCATCACAATTCACTAGGACTCAGACCACCTGTCAAATTCTCTGCTCCGTGTAATATACACGATCATCGCAGTTTTAAAAACAAAACAAACAACACACAAAAAGAAGGGTAAGCTAGAGAGTTTTCAAAAAAATATATATTTTCATAAATTGGATTTCTATCTCAACAAAACAACAACAATTCAATCTTTCATAATTACATAAACTGACTCACAAACAAAGACACTAGACTCTCTACTTCCGGAAGACACTTGTGCATTGAGTTAGACTCAGAGGTGTGCACCTGTCATATACCACCCAACTGTTCCGATCGGGCTCATTTTTCAAACCTCGGATCCCGTATGCACAGGGTTAATCCACATGTCTTACCCCGATCGGGCTCATATTTCAAACCTCAGACAGGACCATATGAACCTCCTTCGACTCTTCACCAACTGGTAATCTTCATTCATGTGAATCCAATGTACCAGTAGAGTCAGGATACATCCTTAGGAATCCCCAAACAATGCACATCCTAATAATCTCAACACGGGTATCTCCTTTCTTAAAGATACTATATCTCGATCACACACCACATCATTCACAAACACAAACATTGATACTACATCATACAATACATAAACATTCATCCAATTCATTAATAAACAAATAATTACAATATTTATGAAAAACAATCAAACTAGCTTTCCTTACCCAAATTCACAGAACAAGTAATTATAATATTTATTAAAAAACATTTAAACTAGCTTCCCTTACCCAAATTCACAGAACAAGTAATTATAATATTTATTAAAAACATTCAAACTAGCTTCCCTTACCCAAATTCATAGAACAAGTAATTATAATATTTATTAAAAACATTCAAACTAGCTTCCCTTACCAAAAATCAACATTATAAATAAATTTCTATTTCAAAGGAGACAAACATTTATAAAAAAACATGCAACTAGCTTCCCTTACCTTAAAAAAACCCTAAAGTCACATGCAACCTAACTCTGTTCAAGAATCTGATCGGACACTCTTGATCTACTCAACGCTAGGAATCTAGGGATGTTCTCTGATTGTAAATCTGATAACCTATGAGATCACAAATCTAGAGAGAAGGTAGAAAACTTTAAAGAGAAATTGTTTGAGAGGTGGTAGTTTTCATAATAATAAAACCGTATATCTTCTTAAAGAAAGAGAGAGAGATTTGGTAGTTTTTATTAGAATAAAACAGAATATCTTTTTAGAGAAATAAAATATCTTCTTAGAGAGAAAATATCTTCTTAGAGATAATTGGTGGTTTTTATTAGAACAAAACAGAACATCTTCTGAGAGAGATAAAATATCTTAGAGAGAGAGAGTTGGTGGTGATTGTTATAAAAATAAAAAGTAAATAACTATCTTTTATTTACTTAAACAACTCTTCTGTTAAAAAAAATATTTAACTGTTATTAAATTTATCTCTAAAATTAAATTTTATTCTATAACTATTTTCTAGGGTATTACACACAGCTCTGTGTTGATTTCAGCCAATATTAACAAATCTGATAAAGTTTCCTAACACCAGCAATTAATACAGATTTGAGGTTTATTCAGAATGCAGATTCAATTATTCAATTATACCAAGAACACAGAACAAGAATACAAATTCTGCATTATTACAACAATTCAGCCAAAGTTCTAATTCTTTGTAAAATCACAGATTCAGAATCTTATATGTACTACAGAATTAGGGAAAGAACCAATCTGTTAAGCAATATTTCTTTGGCAACTACAACAGATTTATTAGAACCAACACAAAATTCAATTTACAATGCACAAATCAATATCCAGCAGAGAACTTAAACCAATTTTATCAAGATTACCAAAAATTAATTCAATCTTTCAATTAAACACAATGAGCAGTGCAAGAACAATACAGAATTGAAAGAGAAGAGTCAAGAACAATAGAACACAGTCAATTATACTGGTTCACCCTTCCTCAAAGGCTATGTCCAATCTCCTTTGCCCCTCAAGCAAAGAAAATTTCACTATCTTTAGTCAATTATTTACACCAAACAATTACACAATTCTTACTCCCCATAAGAATCAAACATCCACTAAAATGAGCTCTTACTCCCCGTAGTTCCCACTCAAATCAGCAATCACACACAGGCTAAACCTATAGCCTACAACAATACACAGTTTCAACAATTTCACAGATTTGCAATCAGTTTACACAAATCTTGATACAAAAGGGATCAAGAATGGTAAAGAACAACTCCCTGATTGGCGCGCAGAAGAGGCCTTTGCACAATGTTGAAGAACTCCAATAGCACAGAATGGGTCCAACATTACTCTTCAACAAAAAGCCTCAAATGATTTTCCTCAAGAACTCTCAATTTCACAAAACTGTTTCTCACTGGTTTTTCTATTGTAATGATTCTCTCTTTTCGTATCTATGTTATGGCGCATTTTAGAAAACTCACTATTTTTATAAACGAAAAGGCACCAATTCAATTTTAAAAAAGTCGTTAATTCAGTTCTACCAGACATCGAATAACTTGATTTCATGAAACTGGAAATCATTTTATTTGAGCCTAGTGCAGTGTGTAAAAATCAGTTTAATCGAAAACTTAGTTAATTCTTTAGTTTGACATTTTAAACACTTTTTTTGACCTTTGTGCTGTTGAATTTCTCCTTGACTATGCATAGGTTCTTTGCCAATCAATCCTAAACCCACTCACACCATACCAAGATCTAAACTACATCCAATTGTTTGCTTGCTTTGCTTTGTTAGACATGTCTTGCATGACTTCATCAAATCCTTAGTATTGTGAAAGTACCAACATGGGGAATAGCAGAGCTTGGAACTTCTATTAGGTAACTCTTTGTTCATTTAGGGCATGTATCTTGTGTTCATTAATTCCAATACGTGTTGTCGTTGTTGTTGTATTTGTGGTGAGACATTACTAATTGACTTTGGAAGGATGAGTTGGCCGGTGTTTTGGTAGAAAATATATTCCTGGATGTTAGTTGTTTCTCTGGAGTTTGTTTGTCTGTAAATAAGGTGAAAGTGTATAGGGTTTGCTCCTTCTGGCGTGTGATTGCTGCCTTGGTTATGGCAGTGTGCTTGATACTTGTTTCACACCTTTTACTGTTATCGTTCTTATTCGTGTGTGTTTATTTTTTTATTAGAAGCTCCATTGAACATCAATGCAACCTTTTGGCCCTTTCACGTTCTGTTGTTCGCGTGAAAACAAAAACCTTTACTGTTGTTCTGCCTTGGTTTCGCCCTTTGTCATTTACTGTGCATTTTTGGATTTTTATCTTCTGTTAAGTTTTCTCTCTATCCTTTAGATTCTGCACTTCCTGGGAGTTGAAGAGCCAAAAACATCCGACCCCAACAAATATATTCGTTATATTTATAACAGAGTACATCTTGAGAATGTGACTGTTAGGGCTAGTGCTGTTAGCACACTAGCAAAGTTTGGGGCTAATGTTGATGCGTTAAAGGTGTTACTCTCCTGTGTTTATCAATAATTTTCTCTACATTTCTCCTATACTATTTGCTTTTTAAGGTTGATATTTGTGATTGACTTCAATCCCTTAAGTATTACTTTTTGCAGCCCCACATATTTGTACTGTTAAGGCGGTGTCTTTTTGACAGCGATGATGAGGTGATTTTCTATCATAACAATTTGTGACTCCGTAGGTGTTTAAACTTTAAAGCAATTATTTGCTTTGGTTTATATCTGAATGATTTTGATTTTGTTGCAGGTCCGTGACAGAGCAACACTTTGTTTGAACACACTTGGAGGTGATGGCAGCGTTGTTGAGACAGATAAAGATGTGAAAGATTTCTTCTTCGGGTCGTTTGACATCTCACTTGTCAATCTGGAGACTAGTTTGAAAAACTTTGTAAGTTCTCCCTATTTTCTTCCTTTTCATTGGTTAAGGTCTCACGGACATTTGCATGTTTTAATGTGAATGCAGGAACCTTCAAAAGAGCCTTTCGACATTAATTCAGTGCCCAGGGAGGTTAAATCTCAACCTCTTGCAGAGAAGAAAGCCTCTAGTAAAAAGCCTACTGGTTTGGGTGCTCCTCCTCGTGGCAGATTCCTATGAAAGGTTGCTTCTATCCATTCCCGAGTTGGCAAGCTTTGGGAAGCTTTTTAAGGTTGGTTTACTTAATTATTTTCACAATCTCTATTTTATGTTTTTTTTTTCACATGTATTATGTATTCTTATGATGTTATTCTTACAGTCTTCAGAACCTGTGGAGCTTACTGAGGCGGAGACAGAATATGCGGTTAATGTTGTTAAACACATCTTTGATAGGCATGTCGTGTTTCAATACAACTGCACAAACACGATACCAGAACAATTATTGGAAGATGTAATGACTAATATAGATACTTTATAATTTCATACTATAATGCAACTCAAGCTCTTCTGAATAATTTCTTCCTCTTTTCCAGGTTATTGTAATTGTGAATGCATCTAAAGCAGAAGGGTTCTCTAAAGTGTTCTCGAAGCCTCTTAGATCTCTTCCTTATGATTCACCTGGTCAGACATTTGTGGCTTTAGTGATTTTTTTATCATATTAAATTTGCTACTGTCATACTAATTAGATTTTTAAGAGGGAAAGCTTAATTAAACAGGGGCATGTTTTTCTATGATTAGCTATATTTTGTAACTTTTTTCTTTGTGTTATATGTTGTTCTGGTTCTTGAAACAAATTTGATAGTTTCTGGACTTGTTTTGCAGTGTACTTCTTTGGGTATATGCCATCTGCTGTATTTTCCTGAATTTTCACGGTAAGCTTTAACTTAGTATTAACTAAAAGTATTAACTAAAAGTATGGTGCTCATATGTGATACTCGAGCTAGTATTAACTTAGTGAATTCAACTCACGGAAACTCAAAATGTGTGAAACATCACCAATTTGATATATCATACTGTATAGACTATAGAACTTTAGTGAATGGCGTGAATAATCCTTCTAAGCGAAAATGTAACAGTAGATGTTCTTTTATTGTGAGAAGAGTGACATGCAGAAATCATATGCAACATAACTTTATCTTTTGTCTATTTGGGTAAACATTTTTCTTCCTTGAATTAGGACAAAAAGCTCAGTTAAGCATGTTTATGGTCTTGCTTCACATTGGCATAGTCTTATGTTTTTGAAATATTATGCTAGTTCGAAACTAAACTTCACAATTTTCATTCAGGTAGCAACTTTTACTTTTGGCTTTCCTTCATTCCAGCAGTTGTAAGTCTTGATATTGTTTGCTAATTATTTTTTCCTCTTACCATATACTAGTACTTAGATTTCACTAATTATTTTTTCTTTTATTATCTTGCATTCTAGTTGATCCTCATTATTAGTACCAAATTGCATCGAGTGGTAGTAAAGTTGGCTGTTGAAACAATAAGTTGTTGCCCAAATATGAAAAACTGAACCTTTATTGTGATTCACTTGTCATTCGGATATGCATTACCTTTTGTCAATGTTCTTACTCTTTTTACAGATTAAATTGAAACACAAATTCACCAAAATTAGTTTGCACTTTTACTCTTTTGTTGCCACAGGGTAATCTCCCCAGTCTGGTGTAGCTTTATAACGTTCCCTCTCTACGTTATCATCACACAGGTCAATTTCTTGCTCTTTTTGTTACGTGACAAATTTATCCTCTTGAAATGTTTGTTACGTGAATGCAGATGGGGTCAAGGTTCAAGAAGACCTGGTTTCAGAAAATGTGAGAAAATCACTATCTAAATGGCAGAGAAGAGTGAAGCAGAGACAAAGTTATTCTTCTGCACTCCTTCCTGCAACATCACCAACATCAATTATGTATGGAAACGACCGTGCCTCAATCAGTGCGGAAGGAAGCTCCCTAGGGACTAAAGATATTTGTCTCTCTTATCTTGATCATGAGCCAAGGACTCAAGCAAATGCATAGTTAGTGCAAAGTGCACCACAAACCTGGTTTTTTTTATTCAGATTTGTGTAATTTTGTGAGTTTTTTTTTTTATTGTGAAATGCTAAAATGATTTATAGTAAGTTGTAATAGTATCTTGGAACATAATATTTTGTGAACTCTGTTAGAACATATACTATGTTGCACTATAAAATATTTTAATGTGATCTTTTGTTATTACAAAAGTTGTATTATTTTAGTTTTCTTCTATTGAATATGGATGTAATATATATGATTACGAAATCTGATCAATTATTAAATACTAGATATAAAATTATAAAATACTGTATATATATTTTTATTTAATATTAAAATTACGACCGATAGAACTAATGTATTATCATTCACCATTAATTATAGTATGGTCATAATAATCATCGTATAAAACGTTCATAATGGCATTCAGAGGTATCATTTATTGTTATTGGCAGTAAAAATAATTACGACAATTCAATTGACATTATTTACATAAAAAAAAATGCCGTTTTATACAAGGCATAATATGGTGCATACTGCAGCGTTTCGGGCAAAAACGCCATTTTATATATTGTGGCGGCCAGATCTATGGCGTTTCTTGAAAACGCCTCACATGTATAAAATGACGTTTATAATCGCCGCTATATACCAAAAAAATTGTCACCACATACACAATTTTTTGTAGTGACTTCTCTGACATTGCTACATCTCCTTTTAGTGAGCTATGCGCTTGGTTATGAGCAGAGTAGTTGAATTTGGGGTCCTGGAAACTCTAATTTTCTCCATTAGAATGGCCGTAGGAATTCCAATTTTCCCCAACTAGTATCTCTACCTCTGGCCCTTGCCCATCAGATTTTGAATTGGTGGGAAAATGGGAGCAGGATATGTGGGGGCTTTCCTAACCCTCTTCCTCTTGAGTTGAGAATGGGACAGTATCACCTCAACATCATCGGATTTGACCATGACTTTGCTTGGCCCAACACTTATGCTAGCACTTTCAATATTCTTCAATGCCCTCATTTCTTTGAAACGACAAACTATCTCCTTTTGGAATATAGCCATCTGGCTGTCTACATACACAAAACTTTAGTTAGTATCAATTACGAATATAACAAGTATAAGTCGGGGTAGAGCGGGTGGATATACCAATGTAGGCTTTCGTTTCCATGGTTGGGTATTCAAGCTTTAAGAGAATAGTTGCATCAAAAATAGTTTCCAATTCTTCCAAATTTTCAAATGCAAGGGTTTTGGGTCCAATAAAGAGGAAAGCCCTCTAGCATACTCAGGTTGTTGGGGGAGATCGGATCTTTATGAAACTACCTATGAAACATTTGTAAGACAATGGGAAAATGGAAAGAATACCCTCGATCACACTATTTAAAGATGCCCACAATTAATGAGATGATATTTTAAATTCAAAAAAAAAAAAAAAAAACTTTTT
>Ga0209700_104577_pt1 | contig 24664 bp, 17 predicted proteins | sample SiratroredBW_FD_187528 | JGI IMG/M metagenome (GOLD analysis project Ga0209700, IMG submission 187528) | Root nodule microbial communities of legume samples collected from California, USA - Siratro red BW (SPAdes) (version 2) | ecosystem: Host-associated > Plants > Roots > Nodule | place: USA...
AAAAAAAAAAAAAAAAATATAAATATATATATATATATATATATATATATATATATATATATATATATATATATATATATATATATATATATATTTATTTATTGGGTATGGAAATTAAAATTACTACGGATGCGAACACGATTATAAGTATTATTTAAAAACGTAAATACTCGAACAAGTAATGCAATACTTTGGTAGCAACTTGTTAAATGTTTTATTCATTCTCATTCCATGAAAAACCTGTTAAAAGTCACAACAAAAATAAGAGAAATTGAATTGTTTTTTGAGAACTTTTATTTATTTTTTTTTAAAACCAAGTGAATCACAATGTTTAAAATTTTTGTAAATGCAAAGTTTAAGCGACATGTCATATAAACTATGTGTTCAGATAAAGAGTTTGACAATTTATAAAAAATTTAAAAATATTAAACTAGACATGTTTTTTAACTTAAATTGTTTTTTTTAATGTATTTGGATAACAAAATTATAATTTTTATTATAATAAGTATTTTAATTATTATTAAATACAAAAACTCATGCTTATATGAATAATATTAAATAATTCCAAAAATCAGCAGATACATTTTTTTAATAAATATTGATTGAGGATATATTATAATTCAAGTTTATAAACATTTTTTTTCAATGAACAACAATTTAAAATTTTTATCTCAAATTTATTGAGTTAAACATAGTTTCTTGTAAGTCTGAAATTGCTAAAATTTAAAAAATGTTTGTTATCACATAAATCAATTGTCCTATAATTTCTTATAAAATACAACTACTTTTTACTAAATAGCAGCTTAAGCACCTTAATTAAAGTACTCTCACTGAATAAAAGATATAAAATATACTTCGTCACGCTAGGCATTTAAAGTTTGCCATCGTCGTATGATTATTTTATCCTTGATGCTATTTTTTTAGTTATTTTAGATTATGTATTTTGAAAATATTTTACAATAAAATTTTCAAAATAAGTTTTATAGAATAAAGATTTCATCACAAAGTTTTCTGAAGTATATGAAATGTTTTTTGAAATAAAGTTATTTTTTTTAAATAGGATTTTTAAAATAAATTTTTTACCACATGAAATATTTTTTAAAATAAATATTTTAGAATAAGGTTTAACAATGACAACGATGTGGTGCAATGAAAGAAAAAGTATTTAATCTTATTAAGATGGACGTGTAGGTAGTAATAGTAATCATGAAGGTGTATGAAGTAAAAGTATAATTTATATTCTAAAAAGGTTTTTTTTGTAATCTATTTTCAAAAAGTATTTTTGAACATAAATTTACATTCCGAAAAACAGAATTATATGAATTAAAAATGAAGCAACAGGAAAACTTTTAAGTATTTTCGAAAAATAATGGGTGCAAGAAGATTTTGTCATTTTAAAAAATTAGTTGAAGATTTTTAATTTTAAGAACCTAAGCCCAATAAGTAAAAAAGCCCATATTACTAATCCGCTTTAAATTTTAGAGCCCAACCCGTTGGTGATCTAAACCCTAGCGTTATAAAAGGGTTAGGGTTTCGTTCTGTATCTCTTCAGTGTTGCGTGTTGTGGAGCTGCCGAGTCCCTGTAACCGCATCTGTGTGAAGTTCTTCAGTGCCACACCACACCTAACAGTATGGCGGACAAGGCTGTTACAATCAGAACTCGCAAGTTCATGACAAACAGGCTCCTTTCGAGGAAGCAGTTTGTGAGTTTTCCGCACCCTTATTTTTTTTTTTCTGATACAAATCTGCAAATGTAAATGATTGTTTGAAATGCATTTCCAAGTCTTATTTGTTTCCTTTTCCGATATTTGTTGTTATTCGTATATCAGTAAGGATTTTAATCCATTCGCCCTTTGAATCTGACTGATCGGATATGTGTTTTTGTGAGAATAGTGTATATTTAATTCAATCATGTGGTTAGAGGAAACGCTTTAGTTTAATTGCCTATTGTTTGAGCTCTATTGATCTGAAAAAAATGTGTTGGGAGTAAATGTGCTGGGAGTAGTGTGACTTTCACATTTGTATGATTGTCCGGGTTTCTTATTTGTCTAGTGGTTTGTGGAATTTGGAGGTTATTTCCTTAATTAAAGTGTCAGTGACTCATAGTGTTGGCAACCCTAATCCTTCTATATATACATATTTGTGTTGCAGATTGTCGATGTACTTCACCCAGGAAGGGCAAATGTTTCCAAGGTACTTTCGTTCAAGATTCTTTAAAATAAATAAATTAACTTACGTTAGGAATTCAGGAACTGTCAATTTTTGTATTAGTTTGAGTTGTTATTAATTGACAATTACATTATGATTTTTGAATTAATTTGTTGTGTCGGTTGTGGAATATAGGCTGAGCTCAAGGAGAAGCTTGCTAGAATGTACGAAGTCAAGGACCCTAACACTGTATTCGTCTTCAAATTCAGAACACATTTTGGTGGTGGCAAATCTACTGGTTTTGGTTTGATTTATGATTCAGTCGACAATGCCAAGAAGTACGAGCCCAAGTACAGGCTTATCAGGGTGAGTCAACAAATGATGCAATAACCTCAACTGGATTTTATGATAAAAAATTGAAATTTTTGGTGTTTTATGATCTTGTTTTGATATAGTACTATTGCACTCATTGTAATAGAACTGTTAATGTTGTTTTTCTTTACATTATTGCTATCAATTAGTTCAATCACTTTTCCTCCTGTTGAAGGCATTGTACTGTAAATACAGTTGACACTGTAAATTCATTCTATTGTTTCAAGATCTGTTACCAGCGTTTTATAAATAATGATTTAAACTAGTTTCTTGGTAGCATAAAGATTGGTGATTTTCCCAAGAAATCATTGGATATAATTTGGTTGGTGATGGTGACTGTAGTCATTCTATTTTTTAACGATAAATTAATGTCATTATGTTTCATTTTCAGTTTAGTGTTATCTACATTTAAAATCTTGGCATCTGTCATTTTGTTTTCATTGCCCAATGAATTTTTTAACATGCATTTCTAGCCGCAGTTGCATCTTGTGCTATCATACTAAAATATATCTATTGCAGAATGGTCTTGACACTAAGGTAGAAAAGTCAAGGAAACAAATGAAGGAGAGGAAAAACAGAGCAAAGAAGATTCGTGGAGTAAAGAAGGTAATTTTGTATTAAATTATAAAATGTAAGCATGATTTGCTTGGTCAAATTATAAAACATGGCATGTTTTGTTTGTGCAGACGAAGGCTTCAGATGCTGCTAAGGCTGGAAAGAAGAAATAAGAATTGAGACATCTTATTTCGATTCTATGGTTATATTGGTTTCGATGCTTTGTAATAGTTATTTTATCTTATGCTAGAATTATAGAATGAGATGTTTTGGTACAAGTGTTAATCCTTGTTTTACTTTATGTTTTGCTTATAACTTCAGATGTTGAGTACTAGCATTGAACAATTTTGAGAGCTCATGTTTAACTTTCCTTTGCTTTCAAATATTTGGTAAATTCGAGGTGGTGAGTTATTATTTTGCGCCAAACGATATTTGATTAGTATAGCTTATAGAATACCATTAAAAGTTCAACTGGGTAAGTGTTTTATTTATCAATTATAGGTACATCTCTTCGATTCAGCCTGTCTAACTGAAGTGTGGAAAAGAAAAATACAAAACCACTCAACGTTAGTTCTTAGGTGGCAAACATCATAGAACCCATGTTCTGGTTAATGTGATTAGGTACAGACACAAGGTTTAATTTCATGTGGTTGGGCAGGGACTTCTGAATAATTTCCATTCCAGATTCGTATTTATAGAAGGAACATTACGCTATGCCGTTGTTTTTTTGTGTATGGGGTTGAATCTAGAAAGAAATAAAGAAGAAAATTGATAGAGAATGCTCCGCCTGCCGGATTTTTGGTTAAACGTTCCCAAGTTAACTTAATTCGTTCGGTTTCATCCCCCCATTTATCGAAGTAAGTTTGTCCAGAGTAAAGATAAAAGTTTTAAAGATGAGGTTTTGTTCTGTTTTGGTCGTAGCTCCCGTGTTAAATGACGAAGAAGAATCGAATTGAAACTTATTCTTTTTTATAATGGTCTTTTTTCCATCAATCTGATATTTTATGTTTGTTTCGAATCATGTCTATTCGTATCCGTTGAGTGAATTAGATTTAATATACTCCAACCGAACAAAGAATTTCTTATGAACTGCATTTTATGGAAGTAGTTTTTGCAGCCATTGTTAGTCTGTCGTGCTCAATATCTAGAAGATACCATCTTTCTATAAAAAAAGGTGTTGTCTAATGTATGAGTAAGGATATAACTTATATCTGAAATAGTAAAGCAATGATAAACAAAAGAAAATTGTATTTATGGAGTTGTAAAGTCAAGTAAGATGGGATGGGGTACTATGACCAAACCTATATAGTGTGTTGAAGTGGTGACTCGCCAAATGGGAAAAAGGATATTCTCATACGCATGGCAGTTTTATCTCCATATCTCTCTTTGGAAAGTATAAAGTAGGTTCCACTCAATATCTCTATCGAGAAGAAGACTTTGTGACATAATTTTGTTGGGATAAACTTTAAGATTGAGAACTCTGTCCAAGTATATCGGAAGTATCTCACCAGAAAAAAAAAATTAATGTAAAGAATCTATTATGTGTGTCACACATATATTAAACCGAAGTTTGATAATTCAATCGTGTTTAAAATTTATTTACACTTTTATTTGTAATTATGAACCCCCAGAATTGCAGATTGTTACACGTTGTATTTTTATTTCTTTACAGGGAATAAAATTATGGAACAAAGCATGTTTGGTTGGTATATTATTTTTAAGTTTTGCCAAATGCCTTAAATTTTTACAACACAAATGCTTTAAAAATCTAACATTGAATATTTTAAATATTTTAACATGAAAAATAAATGCATTAAGATAAATAAAGGTTTCATTTCTGAACTATTATTCGACTATCTGTATTTGTTTAAAATAAAATATGATGTGCCCCCAGAATGATGCATGGTACAAATTTGTTTCCATATAATGAAAAGGAAAGCATGAAAAGAAAACAGCAGTAGGTAATACAAATGGAGCACGTCAAAGTAATCACTCTTCAGTTAGTAATTGTCAATCGAAAACCAACGTGAAATGAATGAAATCAGTGAGTATGGGGATTTCAACTACCAGCTGGTTTATTGATTAAAGAAACACATTATACGATGCCGCATCATGATAAATTTTCATGACTAATGTTTAAAAAAAGTTATTATTAATTTTAAGATAAAACACACTATATCATGCCGTATCATGATAATTCTTTTAAATGTAGTATTTTAAAACGTCATTATCAAATTTAAGGTAAATTTTGTTTTTAATTAAACATCATAAATAAATAAACAGTGTTGCAAGTTCTAATTAAGTAATAATGATTAGGATTTTTTTTTCTTTATAATATGTGCACTAATTTCTAAAAAGAAAAATGTAGTATAAGGCTGCCTAACTCATCCAATATATAATATATAATATATAATTGTTTCTTAATTTGGCTGAAGTGTCTGTTGATATTATCGCCATATAAATCGACAACTAACTAACATAAATTAAAGTACATAAATTAAAATAGATTGATAAAAACCTTTATTTTTTTATTATGTAATTACTAATCGACAACTAACTAACATAAATTAAAGTACATAAATTAAAATAGATTGATAAAAACCTTTATTTTTTTATTATGTAATTACTAACAAGAGAGACATATAAGAATTATTAATCCAGACATTTTAAGTAAAGTACAAAAAATATTTGTAGGAATTTGGGCTCTCAACCCAAACAATTCATGACTCGGTCGAAGTGAATGCAGAAACCCTTTTCCGAGACATTAAGCACTAAACTCTTATAACTAACGGAACTTGCACATAATAGAATATAATGATAACGTTAATAGTATTTTGATTATTAAAAGTTTCAATTAGAATATATTGTATATTTTTTAGCAGAAATATTTTATTTCTAAAGGTCTGACAAAATGTTAAAAAGACTATTTTATCGAATACTCGATCTCATTTTTAAGACTAACATATTTTCTCGTTTTTGTGAACATTTGCAATGAATATTTTGTTCTTCTTAAGTACTTATTTGATCAAATTAATTTTTTAATTCCATGAACTTCCTAATTAATACTTATTATTATTGAATTAATATTAGATATGAAATATGAAATTAATCAAATATTGCTATTAAGTTCTTAAATTAAAATAAGAAGAATGGGAGTATTGTGAAGGTTTTGTTGAATAAAAGAAAAAAAGAAATGAATTTGGTTGCGTTTGTGGGAAGAGAAGAAAGTACATTCCTTGTAAAATGAAAATAGGGAATAGAAAAATGATGTAGGGGTTTGGTTGGTCACTTGGTCCACTAGGCTACCTAAACTAAACTAAAAACCAAAACCACCCTTCGGATTCCCTTTTACCATCACCAAACCAAACCGTGGGTGAGTGAGTCAGTGAAACGATAAACCAAAACCCGTGACTCAGCCCACTCTTCCTTCGCCTAACCACTAACCAAACCTCTCTCTCTCTCTCCTTTCTATCAATGGCATCTCAGCACCACGATGCCGTTTTCCGCGAAGAAGACGTCGACGAAGACGACGACGAGTCTCAGGAGGACGAAGAGTTCGAAGAAGACGACGACGTTTTGGCCGCCGACGATGAAGAGAACGAGCGCTCTCCGTCCACCGCCCTCGCCGTCACCGTCGCCGTCCCCGGTTCCGGCATCTCTAACGGCGGAGCAGCACCACTTTCGACGTCCACCGCCACCACCATCGTCATCGGAGACTCCTCCGATCCGAAGCGGCGGCGCGTGGAGCCAATCGAGGAGAAGAAGCCGCCGCCGCCGCTGGACGACTCGCGGCGGCTGTTCCAGCGGCTGTGGACCGACGAGGACGAGATCGAGCTACTGCAAGGGTTCCTGGACTACACCTCTCAGCGAGGATCCTCTCACCACAACGACACCGCTCTGTTCTACGACCAAATAAAGTCGAAGCTCCAACTAGATTTCAACAAGAACCAGCTGGTGGAGAAGATCCGAAGGCTGAAAAAGAAGTACCGAAACGTCCTCAACAAGATTGGCTCCGGCAAGGAATTCTCCTTCAAGAGCCCGCACGATCAAGCCACCTTCGAAATCTCTCGCAAGATCTGGAGCAGCGTGGCTCCAATCGGCGAAAATTCCTTGGACGACGACGAAATCAACCCTTGCGCCCACCCTAACCCTAGCCCCCACCCTAACCTTAATTTTAGCCCTGTAATTCACAAGAACGAAACGCCTTCCAGGAATTCGGCGGAGAAGAAAACACCGAAACGCTCCCGACCTCGATCGGCGGTGAAAGTGGAGTCAAACGATGGATCGGCGTTGAACAGAGATCATAATTGTACTAGCAATGCTACAGCTACGGTTACTCCTACTGCTACAGCTACTAACACTACTGCTACTGCTACTACTACTAATAACAATTGTAACAGTGGTTATAGCAATAACATACCGAGTTTGATTGAGGAGACGGTGAGGAGTTGTTTGTCGCCCGTGTTGAGGGGGTTGATGGGAGCGATGGGAGGGGGAGCGTTTGGGGGGAGAGGTTCGATGAATTTAAACCCTTTGCCTTTCATGAATTTAGGTTATGGTGGTGGAGAACTGGTGGATGAGAAATGGAGGAAGCAACAGATATTGGAGTTGGAGGTGTACTCGAAGCGGTTGGAGCTGGTGCAGGATCAGATCAAGTTTGCCATGGAGGAGTTGCGGTCCGGTGGAGGAGGAGGAGGAGGAGGAGGAGGAGGCTGACCGCCGACGACGTTTAGTTTGGTGTTCGTTTCATTTTTGTAGTGAGTGATTGGAGTTCTCCTCTTCATGTTCACTTCATCACACCAAGATTTGCTTCATACTCATAGCTTAGCACTTAGCTAGTAAGTAGTGAGTAAGTGGTAAGTAGTGTTTTATTTATGGCTGATTCGGTAGAGCATTTGTCTATTAAAATAAAGTGTTTTAATTTGTAGTCGTTTTTATGTTCCTTAATTTTCAATGCTCTCATACATGTACAGAACAGATTGAAATAATTGGTGCAGAGTGATGGCTTTGAACCATGATATGTTGTAATAGATGCAAAACTAGTGCCTTCGTAATTCTGGAACCTTCTTCCTCCTAGTACTTACTTTCTTATTATACTTTCCACGCTCTCATTTTATCTACCTTCCGTATTCCATGGATTGTAAAATATGGCATTTTAATATCTGAAAGAGATTCTACGATGTTCTGTGGCAATTGTTGAATAACAACAAAACAATGTGAATCGAAGCACAGGGAATGATCTATTCATATATGCTGCAAGTGATTAGCGCTGGAAGCTCTTTGAATTTTGGATGCTTAACCCATCTCCGATGGGTCAGTTTGTATCTCTCATCAACATCAATGGTGGGTTCTGGTTTTAATGCTCGTTCTATATTTTATTGAATGTTCAGGTATTTTTGACTAAATCATCAAATCAATCCTTCCAATTGCTATAATCTGTCAATTTAGAGTTTGAATTTGAAATCGATAATTATTGATCTTTTTAATAATTAGGATATTTCTACATGTAATAGCATATCTGAGTTTAAATTATGCTCATTTATTATAAAATTTAAGTCGCTGAATTACAAAAATAAAAAGTATTTTTATTATCTTAAAACATCAATATGAGAATAAAATGTTAATTAAAGGGTCTTATAAATTTGTTTTATTAACGGAAAAACTGTAAAAGAATATACCATAATGAAATCTATAAAGAGTAAATTAAAGCAATGGAAACCACCTTAACATCAAATTGATCTTTCATACAACTGTTAACCCTTGAATTTGGTGAACATTAATTATTTGGTTGATTAACTGATACTTGTCAATTAGCGATTTGACTAGCGTTAGGGACTAAAGTAATTAATAGGTCAATTTCTGAGTTCAATCTGGACTTTCTTTGAATGATAAGAGGAATTAAAGTAGATTCTGATTTTAGAAGTAAAATTTATTTATTTGTTGAGATTCTTTTAGGACAAACATAAGAAATGTTTTCAAGACAACGGTTAAAATAGTAATATTATTATTTTTATATGAGTAATAATTTCATGGCAATGCGATTTTTTAATATATTTTGTCGTAACTTTCAATAAAAAATCAATTTATTATTAATGCTCTGGGTATAGTTGTTGGCATGCGATTATTTAAATGGTAAGATTGGAGTGCAACACAGGCATTAGTCCTTACTGGGTGATTCCGCTGACTTTGATTAACTCTGCACCTTTTCTCTGAGAAAAAATAGGTGAAAAGCAAAAGAGGAAGGTTGTTTGCTGAAATTCACGCAATGATTAACTCATCCCTTATGCACTATTTCTTTTTGGCAAAGGTTTTTTTCATCATAACAAGTAACGATGCCAATCATGTAGGGGAAAAATACTAAAAAAAATGGCAATATTCATATTTTAATATTTTTGTTTGACGTATATAGTAAAGTGAGGTTGAGTGAGGGGGGTGGAAGAAGAAAATTGTGGAGTGCAGGAAGAAAGAGGTGACCCAAATGAAAGTGAAGAGAAGAAGCCCAGAGAAAGTATTATTATTGGAAGATAATTAAAAAAAAAAATGCGTACCTTATCCAAGAGGAAGAGCATATACTATGGTTATTCTTGTCTTCTCCTCCACAGAAGAAGAACCAACCGTCGCTCACGGCTGGCTCTACCTTTCAACTAACAATGGCTTCTGTTACTTCATCACCACCTTTCTCTCTCCACTTCTCAACCTTCTCCCTCAAACCCAAACCCAAACCTCATTCTCTTCCCTCTCTCTTCTCCAAATCCTTCTCCAAACCCCGAAAACTCACCGTTAACTCCATCGACGTCTCAAAGGAAGACACCACGCCCACGTCCACGCCCACGCCCACGACGGAGCCGGAACCCGTGGCGGAGAACTTGGACCCGCGGCGGCTGGAGGAGAAATTCGCGGTTCTGAACACGGGCATCTACGAGTGCCGGTCGTGCGGGTATAAATACGACGAGGCGGTGGGCGACCCTTCGTATCCGATTCCGCCGGGGTTCCAGTTCGAGAAGCTTCCAGACGATTGGCGGTGTCCCACGTGCGGGGCCGCACAGAGTTTCTTCGAGAGCAAGAGCGTTCAGATCGCGGGGTTTGCGCAGAACCAACAATATGGACTTGGGGGAAACTCCCTGACCTCGGGTCAGAAGACCATTCTTATATACGGCACTTTGTTGCTCTTCTTCGCTCTCTTTTTGGGTGGTTACTTCCTACAATAGTTTCTCTTCAAGGTAACTTTTCTTTTTTTTTTTTTTTTTTTCTATCAAGAAGGGTTATGTTGGATTGGATATGTACTTATGGATGAAGGGTTATGTGAATGTATGTATGTATTGTATGTATGTAGTCACTACTCAATACTAAGAATGTGCTCTTCCTGTTTCTTCCCTTTTGTTTTGGATGAGTTATACAATTGGTATTGTATCAATAAAACTCCACTTTCTTATCAGATAATCTTAAAAGGTGTAAGTGGTAGTAGTTCCTTCTCCAAAGCTTAGGATTTGAGTTGTGACTCATAGCGTTTACCTGTTGGATTTAAGGCATACACACATACAGTTAGCTAGCTGTTTTGAGATTCTCACAAGAGTAATTATTTCTTTTCATTTCTTTTCTTTTATTTTATTTTATTTTATTTCATGTTCTTTTTAAGTTAGATAAAATCTTGTACAATTTGATTGCATAGTTGCAATTGCTCAAAAGCTCAAGCCGAAGAGGATGAAGAATTGCTTGTAGTCTTATTCTTTTACTTCTTCACAAGGATACGTGTAATTTTATGGGTACTTGCAGGGTTTTTCTTTTATGATATATCAAGTATCGTAAATGTTTTTTTCCGTTAATTAATCTGCAGTGCATCCTCGTGTCGATTTTCTGTGAATCGTTCAATTTAATAATTCTAGACAATTATAAATATTTGTCCTCAGTGATTCTTATTCATATAACATTTATCTTCTTATATAAAGACACTGGAAAGGACCAGCATATTCTGTGCTTCCTAGTCCACATCGCGATCAGAGAATGGTTACTAGAACAACAGAACTTTAGATAAATTTGAAATATTTTTGTTAATAAAAATCTTAAATTGAATCCAAGACCTAATCAACTGATTTATCGGGATACTTAAAGTCACTGTATTTAGTTGCAATAATTTTGATTTGTCTTAAATTTATGTTTTATTGTTTTCAAAATATCCCGTGTTGCTAATGACGCTTTACTTTTTTAAATATTTTATTAATTTCAATTCCTTTAATCTTTCTCATTTTTAAATTTTTTTATTTATAGACACGTGAATAGTGAAAATAAAGTTTTTAAAATGCTTTTTAAAAAATACGAAGTTTCATATTAAGAGAAACACATTCGTGTATTCCACTTATGATGTACTGAACTAAGGAAAACCCTTCATAATTGAAGATAGTTATGTGAAAAGATTAATACATATGATATCCTAAATTGATTTTTATAGAAAAAGATCAAGCCTAATCTCTAATTTAATTTTAACAAAATAACCTGAGTACATGCAAAAATTTAATACTTCATTTTTATACAAAACTTCCATTTTTAATACTTCAATAAAACAAAATACATTTAAATCAAAACTTGGATGGCCAATTTCCTTCTATAAAAATCGTATAATTGGTGTAAAATCAATCCAATCAGACTATCGTATATTGACTTCACCGGAGAAAAGATAACAATTGGAATAATATAGTTATTTTATACTCGAATCCAATCATAAATCGTCATAACTCTTGAATCTACCAACTTTTACCACAATTACACTCATATTAACAATTTTTTTAATTGATTGACAAATTTTACAGTATACCGTTTTTAACTCAATTTTGGAAAAAGAAAATATAATCAAACAAATCTTATTTTTCAACTACAAATTTACGATTGTCCATTAACGGGGGATGTGGTACATGATAATACAAGTGCCACTGAGCGCAGCGGGATTTATACATGCTACCCTACTCATAGCAATTACAAGTTTTTACAATATTTTTGAGTATTTGTTTAGAGTTTGAAAAGCAAGAATATTAACCTTTCCAAGTGCCCTTGTCTAGGGAAGCCAATTCTTTGCAGGCTGCAGCACCTTCACAGCAGCAGATTTACTTGAGTGTCATCCAAAGCTTTGATAAGCCTTTGTCTGCCTACTGCATTGCATTTCGATGGTAGATGATTTCCGTACTCTGGCATTGTTGAACGGATGAGCACCAATTTGAGGAACAGCCCAAGGAATGGAAGAAGGCACTTGGGTGACAAGGCAAATAAACTCCACAACAATCACTATTGATTCCCGTACTCTGGCACATCTTGGGGTTGCCGACTTCTAACTTGGTACACCTTCTTCATGTGCTTATTATCATAAGCTCCCCCGATTGCAACTTCTTGATGCGCATATATTCCGTTCGTATCTGGTGCTCTAGTAATCCATTTTGGAGGCGGTACAGGAGGACCCACAAATTGCTGTTGTGGATTAGTTGTTGGCCCTGAATTGGGTGGCCTCGATAACAACACCACAGGTGTCTTTGGTGGAGGCACTGCATATGGCCTTGGTCTTGGGCCTTCCTCCACGGTCAAAGTATAGAACCCAGTTCTCCCGTTGTAGTACTGCTGTTCATGATGCTGTGACCTATCCTGTATCCTAAAATTCTGTTTGTCAATATGTCCACCGTTGGATGAGACTGGATATCTAGGCCTAGTTATCATGCCCTGGTGATTGTAATGATGTCCGTAATAACCACTTGTGTCCTCAGCATAATATTTCCCAGGTCCAGAGGGTCCAGCTGATCTAAGCCCCCTGTTCATTGCATGATGGCCTGGAAGCTGCTCTGGGAATCCATGTGGTGCGTTATTTGGTTTAATATTAAGAGAGTTCTTCACAAGACGATGTGCTGCTTCTCCCAGTTGATGCCCAGCCATTGCTCCATGTAGCTGTTGTCTGTCGCATGCATCACACAAGAAAGGTAAGAGCTCTAACAAATTTCTATCTTATCTCTCGCATAAAGACCATATTTCATGCATGGAAAACTTCATGTGCTTAATTTGAAAGGCATTGAGAACTTCACTCAATATGGAATTTTCTAATTCTCGATAAGACAATTGCTTAAGGTAAATATTGATAATTTCCTAAAAACAATATTGCCCACATACGGCAGTGAGTAATACCGGTACCACAACCATATTCAACTTTAAATGTCACCAGCAGCAGGGTTTATTTATCCAGACATAAATAATATGTAAAATTATATACACCAATCTAATTACAAGTCAGGAATAGATTCTAACCTTTCTCTGCCATGACGCCGACCACTATTGTCTTCGTGCCATAACACAGGAAAAGGTTTAATATCAATGGCTTTTAATATCTGCAAGCATAACCAATGTCAAAGTAAATGAGATGTATACCATAGATCTAGAAAAAACTAAACAAAAATATAATATTTGTCCCATCAACACTTAATGGATAAAAACTACTTAAAACACATTTTTCACTGAAATCAGGGTTCAAATGAGAAAAAGTAGCATATCAAGTAAACTTCTAATTTTTGAAGGACAAAATACCAACCTTTTTGGGTATTAGTACACCGTCGGGAGGTCTTGGAATATGTCTATGTTTACGAGGATTAAGATAAGTAATATTTCTGAAATTTGAAACACTCAACATGAGTTCATCCATTGATTTTAAAGTATCAGGAAAGTGTAAAGGACAAAACTTACAAAACTTGATTAAACTCAATGTCTTGCAATCCCTTGATGGGAGAGGATACAATGGTTCTGAGCACATTTATTTCATACCACCAGAAGTGTCCATTCATGCCATCACTGCTAACAAAGATTCCAAGACAATTACCAAATATATTTATGATTTTGACTGATGACTATTACCAAATAATATTCACTAACCTAGCACTTGGGTCAATAGGTAGAGGAGTTCTATCATGCAGAGACAATTGACAAGCATATTGGTAATATGATAAGATATATGGAGCCAAATTATGCGCTCTGTTGACATAAAACAAATCAAGCATCTTACTATTTCGGAGCTGTTCCTCCACCTGCACATAAAAAATCTGAATGAAATCAAGCACCCAGATAAACTTCCTCAGGTAAAAAATATAAAGTTAAAAGTACTCCAGCTCAAACCAATAGATTCCAGCAAATACACAGCAAAGTGTCAGGGATAATTATGCAAAAGAAACAGTACTAACAGAGGGTTATCACTTAACAATCAGCCTCTTATACTGTTTATTCCTTGATGCAATTTCAAGTCCAACAATTTTGGACCAGTAATCCTTTACAGTTAGTCAGAAATGTAATAGACTGTAAAAGTAAAATAAAAAACAATTCCAGACCGTTAATGTGCCTTCAAGCTTGCTTGTGGCAGAGAGCAGTTTTTTCTCATCTATGAATGGCAACTTGGCAACACCCTGAAAAAAATGCAACAGTAAACTTAACCCCCACTTTATTATAAAGCATTAATATTAATAAAAAATTAAGTCACAGAGACGACAACATAAACTATATTACCTGCCATGCAAATCGTTTACCATTCATATCAATCTCAAAATCTGTCAAAAAAGCAAAACAGGTAACTCAGAAACTGAGAGATATAGCAGAATGAATCACTAACAATCAGGTGAACTCACCAGCAGGGTAGAACTGAAGAATAGGTGATGAAGGATCAGTCATCAAATCCCTGTACTTGTTAGGCAGTGCACTTGAACTGTAACAAGAACTTAACAAGCATCAGCACAGGATGCATGATATGATAGATCTAATGACAGGAAAGATGAAGAAACCTTGATGCAGGTAGGGTCCCCATTAGTTGATCAAATGGTTTAAATGGTTCTCCCAAAAAAAAAGTTATTTCCAGATCAGCTAGATCTTTAAGATCAGAAGCAAAAGGAGCATAATGGTATGGGTAGTACCTGAATGAACAAACAATAATGAAAAAAATTGAAGAATATTAATGGGATGATAATTTCAACCAAACTGAAGGGGTCTCAATTTTTTTTTTCAATCATCTTAAAGCTACTCAAACATGAAAAAGCCAGTATCCCAGGTCTAAAGGCCTTCAGTCCATATTATATATTAATAATTCCTTATAAAATCATGATTAGAAGTTCCTGCTAGCAAATATCTTTGGAATAATAACATAATTTAACGAAGCTCAATAGCTCTGATCACCAATACAAGGTTCCAACAGAATATAAAGATGCAGGAAAACTTGCTAAAAGAACATATCTGAAGCAAAACATTCTTCAAGCATAATACAATTAAGAAAGAAAATAATCAACCCATAAAATTTTCAGATCATCTAACTACAGTGCCGAGAAGGAACACAAGATAGTGTTATTCACAATGTTCACAATGAGGAATAATTGTCACACAACAAAACGATGCCCAAGCCTTCCATTCTACTAAAACTGTGTACGAAAGGACACAGTTTTGTTGTGTCACTGGTACAAGCATTGCTTTGGGTGCACAATGATAGCACATGTTTTGTTTATATTTTTATAGGCTAATTGCATCTTCTAAGTGTTTCTTTTCTTCTTATTTTTTTCTTCTTATTCTTTGTTTTCAATAGAGATTTGCATTTTTCATAGGAAATAAGTACTTTAGTGAAAACTATATTAATTCTGCATATAGATTTTTCTGCATTTTTCAGTCAAATTTTGAATGGACCATCAAATCCATTGATTTATCCTGATTTTTCTGTAGATTTTTTGAGCTGATTTTTGCTGCAGCTGACTTCTCATTTTAAGAGCATTAAAGAAGACCTTGGAAGCATGAAGATTGGAGTTTTGGACTTAAAGAAAGAAGCAGTAGAAGATTGCAGCAGTTCCAGACCATTAGACGGTCAAAGTCAACATTTTTTATTAGACGGTCAAAAGAACATAATGGCAATTTTGTTTTTTCACATGTAGCAGTTTAAGTGGACCAGCTTTCACTTTAGTTTCTTTGGTCCGCATCATGACTTGTGACAGACTTTATAAATAGCAACTTAGTTTCACGAATTAGATATGCTGACTTAGAAGTTTGAGTAGTTTAGTTTCAGTTTTCAGATGCTGTCCTTTAGTTTCTGTTTTTACAGTTGAATGAATCATTTCATTTCTGTCCTTTTGTCTTTAATTTGATTGAATTCTGCAATCCGTTATTACTCTTAAAATGAAGAATTCTGTCATGGGTTTGATCAATTTACTTCTACTCTTATTATCTTCCAGTATTCAGATTTTGATAAAAGTTTGATAAATGGGGAATGTGTAAACCAATTGGTCTATATGATCTTCACAATCAAAGAGATCAGATTTGATTTCTTTGCGTATAAGAATGACGAGAACTTGACCATGGTTCATGATAGATATTATTTTCTGTCTGGGTTTCGTTTACTGCAACCATTCCTGCACTTTAAATTTCTGCCCATTTACTCATGTACTTTTAAGTTTCTTGCCTTTACAATTCTGGTCCTTTACATTTTTAGTTCTGCAATTTACATTTCTTGTCCTCTAGCTTTCATTAGAGGGTCTAGTACAACCATTAGATGGTCTAGTAGACCATTGTCCGTTAGACACTATAATGGGTGTACTTAGCCTTTTCTTTTAACAAATACATTCGAAATTTACTTTTTCAATTGTAGTTTCAATTTGTTTTACATTTATGTATTGTTTTACTCATTTTGTGTAGTTCTCGTTTTGACGTCTAACACATACTCTTTCACGTTTCTTTACTATAATTTCATTTCTGCCATTTTAATTCCAGTTTTTCTTTGCCTTTATATTTCAATTTCATTTGTTCACAGATTTCGTTCAATTCTGTCAATCATTTCCATTCAATTTCAGTTTCTATATTTCGTTTTTGTAATACTCTGTTTTTTCGGTTTCTTTGTTCATCACTTTTACGAACTCATTTCTTTTCCCCCAGTTTTAATTTGTCTAAGGAGAATATCAAACAAGGGAAATGTACATGAGATGCTTATTTGGAGATTCAACCTAAGTTGGCCTCTACTACATTAGGAGGAACTTAGTTTTATTTTAAAAACCAGACAGGATTAATGGTTCGTCACACCACTATCAAATTTTACTTCAACAACAAAATATTTACTAATAAAAAGTTAAAAACAATGATATTTAATTACTTAGGAAAGAGTATGTTCATGCATTGCATGATAGAACTCATGGTTAGCAGTGTATAGGAAGTTGCACTTAATTAATAGTAGCCTAGGAAATATTCTCCATTGAGTATATCAAGAGACTATATAAGGGAGATATGCAGAACACCTATAGTACATATTCTACTAAATCCAGACACTTGATCCTTCAAGGGATCAGGCCAAGGGTGGGGTTATTTTCTCAGTATGAGTTTAAAAGTAAGTTTTTCACCAAAACTGATTACAGTATAATATCCCGCTCGAATTTCTTAGAATATGGGATATGGCCTAACTAAAACCCCATAAAACTCTGCATGTAAGATGAGGATTACCCAAGCTTAATAAGCTTTTAGTTAAGTAATATATCAAGTCGACGTAGATTAAGCACCACCCTTGGAGCTGATATTAAGGCAGATCCCAAAGAGGCCACAATTAAGCCAGATTATCAATCTACAAACAGAAAATAGCAGGAATGGGTTCAAATATAATATATTAACCAGTAAAAGAACAACTAACCATTGCCATGAGCAGACACCCTGGTAGTAATACCGACAAACCCAACAAAGGCCTTCTACATATTTCAAGACCTACAAGGAAGACCAAGACTATCACATATCCTCTATGAAAACCATAAATTATAAGGGTTGGGTAAAATAGCCATCAACAAGGAGAAAACAAATTAAATCCAACACACAAAATAACATATTGAGGAACTGTACTAGCAAACACCCTCTTCTTATGAAACACAGGCTGATAATAACATCAAGATTTCAAGACACAAACGGCTTGTGCCTAACATTGTAACAGTATGAACCTAGCGTATCATTTAAAAAGAAAAGGAGTAGGTTGCGTGTTCTTTGGTTTGAGAAAATTGTTTTCTATTTTTTATTTTCTGTTTTCACTTCCACTTACAGAAATGCCACCTTCTTTTCAGTTTGTTTCCTTTCTAAAAAGTTTATATATGAAACAGTGAAAAAAAAAAAAAACTTTCAAAAACAGGAAATCATGTGAAAATATGGCAACATTTCTGTAATTAACTATGAATATAGAAAACACTTTCACAAAGTAAACAGGTCGTTATAAGCTCATTTAAGGCGTTTCTGAAAGTGAAATATGTTATCGTCAATAACATGATACTCAAAAAGTTTTTGTAATGAAGAACTTTTTTAAGCATTGAATTTGTAAATTTGTAAATTTTTCCATTATAAACCATGACTGTGTATGGTAAAGAAGGTGACAACAAATAATTTCAAGAATACTGACAGCACATACTGTATCTTTCCTGATTTTGTCAATCTCCTCCAGACCCAACGCACCAAATTTTTCAGCATAATACCTTTCCTTGTATCCAGGCTCTCCTAACTTAACCTGAAAAAATAACAAACACTATGTAGTTAATAAAAATTCTTATAATATTGGATTTCACGTGGTCCGACATAGGCCAAGTTTCCCATTCAGGGATCACTCTTAATATGAATTGTATGTGACCAAAACAAATACATAACTCCTAAGATGCAATCTCTTCTAGCAACTTTCAACAAACAAAAGGAACATTTAATTTAAAAAAGAAAAATTCTAGTTGTGAAATTGATCGTTCTCATCAGTCGTTCCCCCACTCAAAGAGAACACATTGAAGTTGTCTCAGGCACTACCCACGTGCTCCCGTTTTAAATAATGGAAAAAATAAAAAAAGAGTGCAAGTATAAACCCTTGAACATGGCTGCTAAAATTTATCAGAATTCCCCTCAACTGGTTAGTCATAAATGCAACAACACAAACTACAAGTAATTTCAAACACTTCAGCCTTACTTCCCAAGGTTGCCAAAGTAGTAGATCCTATAGGATAGAACAAAAGAGGTATAGCTTACCTGTTATATATAAAATTATTAATTATATAGAAGAATATATCTGTACATAAAAAACTAACACAAGCGAAAAACAAGAACAAATAACATTCATAACTACCATTTAAGTATCTTATAGTTACTACAAGTTTTACAAGGCTTTCTATCAAGAATTTTATGTGCAGAAAGTGGGAACCATGTCACCCACAGACCAGCTGGGCAGAAAAAATTTGTGCGCAACCACAAACCAGAAGACGACAGAAACAGAGGAAGGTAGCAATTGCCGAAGCAGCCTACCCAGATTTCACTCACAGATAAGCAGATGAACCAAAAATTCAATCACAAAAATGACATACATCCGAGCAAACGTTTAATCACACAAACGTTGCAATGGGAAAGCCACCTTAATAGTGACCACTTCAGGGAAGCTGTAATTGCAGCCTTGAGGAGGTGTTTAGTCTCAAAGTAGTTGCATTGCCCTAGAAATGACTTAAATAGAGCTTATAAAACTTGGTCAATCCTTATCTCATAAGTTTGTTTGAGATTGAGTCAGACCTTAAATTTAAATTCCTAAATAGGTGTGATTTCACAGCAAGCCCGGCATATTGTGTTCTGAGCTGGAATTATGGTAAGCCTTCCACAAAGGCAGAAGCATACAACTCAGCAAGTCAGCAGTCAGAAAATTCTAACTATCATAATTCTATGTGAAAACTAATCACCACATCACAACCCAGACATGCTACCCTCAATGTATGTTTGGGAAGCCACTAGAATTACTGTAGTTTGGGGTCCAGAAAAATGGAGAAAGGTTCCCAAACACAACTTTAAAAAATCCGTAAAAAATACTAAATTCAAGCCAAATGCTTAAAAATTCAAGAAATGAATATTGTTATTGAACCTTGTCCGAAACTGATGCACGTGGTTCTTCAGGCATTTCTCCTCTTGCTCTAGCTTTCATCTCTTCATTAATTTCTGTAGCCTTAAAAAACAATCAAATCCAAAGTATTGCATATCAGGAAGTAAACTTCAAAACCATATTAAAATCTAATGTCAGTTCATGAAATTAATCAGACACATTTGTGAATCACATTTCCTGGATGTAAAGTCTAATGTCACAACATAACCCACATCAGAATTCCTTCAAAACAGTAGAATGAGAGAAAAGGAAACAAAACAAATACAATAGTAATATGTTGGCATTTACTTGTGAACTTGCAGGCACGTAACAAGTAACCACCCAAGTTGACAGTCACGTGCTAGAGGGGAAACACAATACCTAGTACAATGGAACAAGGCTTAAGGAGTTCTGCTCTAGAACTTTATTGGACAAAGGTACCTGAGAATTCTGTACATCCTGACAAAAATCTGCCCATCCATGAACTCTACTTAACAGTCATTTCCTTGGTCAACGGAAAATTATAGAACAACTATGTTCCCAAAGTATGATACAGCCAGATCAAATGATACATTGGACACAGTTTAAACCCTTTTTATAATTATTTAATTTGTGTTGAAGCCAAAGCCGATTTAGTTCCTCCATATATACTCAATATGACTTTAGATGATATGAAACAATGTCATTTAGAAATGTCTTAAGCCTTCTTCCCAAATAACTTAATTTCAAGTCAATTCAAATAGGAAGCAAAAATCATGGACGAGGGAATAAAATTATGATGTCTCAGTTAGAAATTTTAAACAGTAAAAATAATAGGCCAATAAAATAGAATGCAAAATGGAATGGAATGAAGCGAAGATTTTTCCACATCAATATTCACAGAAAAATTTCTTACAGTGCATCAAGCAAGCTATCCCATCTTAAAGTACAGAATCATGAAAACAAGCACATATCACTATTATTGAATTCGATTATTTCAAAACTCCAGACGGTTCAGAAGTTAAAGAATCCATAATAATTATCCATTCCAAAGAGGGATAGTCAATACATAGAAATAACAATACCTGTTGAATGCGAACTCGTTTCTGAAATATTTGATCTTCATGAACAGCAACAGACTGAATAAAATGTTCTACTCTCTCTAAGAAAACCTGGAATATTCAATGATATTCATATTACAACACTAATTTAAGCCAGATAGAAGACTTAAGATAAGAGAATCAGTTGAAGGAAGATCAATGCTAAAAATGATTGTCAAATACCAGAACAACACATCACAAAATGACAAACACAACTTAACTGAATTTCAGAAAAAAAAAAAAAAAAAAAAAAAAAAAACTTACCTCACCCGCTTCAGTAAGATAACCACCCATGGCAGTGAATTCCTTTCTATAAATATGCATCAATAAGTTCACAGCCCCCTTAAGCAGTAAAAAGATTATCAAAGACAACAAATATAAAGCAGGATATGCAGGTAAAGAGCATATGTTAAGCATGTTTAACAAAAAAAAATTAGAAAAAACTAGAAGCATATAGCACTGGCATACTTTTTTTTTTGTTTCAAGCTACTCCTCAATATAATATGGTGAGTTCCAAATGCTTACCTCACGTATCTCTAATGTTGGCATATGAGGAAGAAAGTCATTGCCAACAAAGAAGCATAGAAATACAAAATCATCCACTATGCGTTCAAAGTCAATCTCAAAAGGAGTGTTGGGGATCTCCATTTCATATTGCAAATACTCACGCAGCACCCAGATGTTAAGAAACTGTACATGGAAGGTTTTAGTTTCAAACTAAAAATCAGCAGAAAAGAAGAATGAATATTCAGACTAAAATGCTGGATTACAATATCGAACCTGATATTTCTTCTTGTGAACTGGGGTATCGTCAACTGGATTCCAGTCTTCAGCTTTTTCACCTGGCTTACCACGACATTCAGCTGCAAAATGGCCAACTTGCCCACACTGATAACACTTGTCCTGTTGTCCAGGGAAAGTGATTACCTGTTCACTCATGTAATTAATATCAAGGCAGTCTATTGGGATCAATGATCTAAAATCACTTAGCAGTTTGTATACTGGAAACTAACCTCCCTCAATATAGAGAAATGAACCTCATGTGTGGCTAAGGCCAACATAATCAAATCAGCATCCTGAATTAAAGCTCATATCAATGACATCACCATTTAAAAGCTAAGGATAAATAGACCAACCTTGGATAAAATGAAATTTTCTAAATCAGACAAAAACTCACCAATCCATACAAACAGTGACGTGTATTTGGATTAAATCCAGGAAGGTTGCGCTGTGATCTTATGTATTCCATTATTTTATGTTCTCCCTCACCAGGAACATTTGAATCAGAAAGTATAACCTTCAAAAAAATACCCAATGTAGCTCCATAAATAAATATATAGAGACAAAATGTTCTGAAAGCAAGATATATACAACATGAGAAAAGAAAATAAACAGGATTAATCCTGAGGGAAGGAATGTACAATATTGAAAAGATCAAGGGATCAAAGAATAAATAGGATAAGGTCAACCTTTGTATTTTTCCAGCCAGGGTTGTAATTTAGTCTAGTCTGTATATAATACTGAAGAGCCACTGACAACACAGCCATAAATGGAGTGCCAGGGGTAATGACATTTGAGTCATAAGTCTCAGGTTTGTCTTTAGAAGACAAGAGTTCCATCTCACCCTCAAATTCTTCCCTGAGTCTTTCCTTTTCAGCTTCCTACAAAATCACATGTACTCAACTTTTGTTATACAAATAGCAGATCATTGTAAATAGGATTTTGTTCATATTCTTACAGCCTCAGCTGCATCTTTTGCGGCTCGGAAACGCCGGGATCGTTGCTGATTCATTTTGGCTCTTGGTGCAACACCGTCTGAAGGTGCAAGAAAAGTACATATGGAAAAAATGGTTGAAACGAGGAAGTGATTCAAAGTCAAATCAGACATACAATAACATAACATTGCAGACAAAAAAATTACAGCCTCCCAAAAATCAGATAGTACTTGTTTTCCATATTGGCTATTATGTTTTACAAACACTTATCTGAATCTTTTACCTGAAAAGATTTCCATGAAATTTTGAAGGTACACCATACAAGAATGTGCCAAGTTGCTAATCATTGAAAAGAAATAGAATGCTTAAAGGGGACCAAGTTGATGGATGTTTACAAATTCTTTAGTGTGATTCCTCAGTTTTTGACATAGAGATATCAAATATCTTAGATTTATAACTTAAAGGAGCTGACCTGGCAGATCCTCCATGATGAGAAACTATGATCCAAAAATATAATATTTATCCAATAAGGCTATTCCTAAAATATATAGGATAGGATTCACACATTCCTTAAATCCACACAATGAGCATACTTTTGGGACATGGACTAAAATCAAAATAGTAATTATAAATCCTTGTCACTTATTCATTGTTCACTTAAAGGAATAGTATCAATCTTATTTCCTCCTTGAGTAACAAATAAGATTAAGCATTGGTAAAGAATTATGCATTGATATCGGATTTGGATTCTTATCCAATATGATAAGCAAAACAAATGCATGTCTTGGTGTTCCATAATACTACATTGATGAGAGATGCAATAAAGAAAAAAAGCTACGTACCAATAGCGAGATAAAGAAGCTTCCTTGGGCGAACCAATGAAAATAGATGGTCAATGTAGTCAAAGATTATTTTGAATACATCTTCATAGGTAGCAGGTGCCGGCTGCATTTTAAAGATTCATCAAAGATTAATCAACAACGACCACTTCACATAATAGAAATGTGAATCGTTCGTTTAGACACAAAATAAAGAAACTAAAAATCCCAATCGCCATAGTCTAGTCAACTTTGTATAAGGTTTCTCCCTGCTCATATGACCATGCACGATGCCTCCAGGAGCTCAGTTTACAGAGCCTCTAAATGCAACAAATTCTAAAACAAGTTTTCAACAATCAATTGACGAACATATGACCTCAATATCAATCCATGCGCAAGACTTGAAATGCGAAGTTGAACCAGAAATCTCAGGAGTTCACTACCGCAATTTCTATTAGGTTATCTACTGATATTTTTTTAACCAATGAAGAAGGCATTAATGCAATTAACAGAATAACAGGTCAATCGGTTGCAATATTTCGGAGTCGCGAAAACCGAATAATGGATTGAATGAGAGTGAGGTGAAGCATGTAGGTACCTTGCCGTCAGGGTGAAAACAGGGGTGAATGATGCCGTTCATGTCCAAGTACAAGTTGTCGAACTCCATGCCATTAGGATTAGGTTTAGAAACATCAACAGCGCCGTCGCCGGCGTCCTCCTCCACAACGTCGACGATCGAGAGCGGGTACCGATCCGCGAGCCACCGGTAAAACGCTGGCACTCCCATATTTCCGGCTCGGTTCGGCCCGGCTCGGAAACGACGAGAGAGAGAGGGGAAAAAAATATGATAAAAACCAACAGAAGAAGATGGAGATCTGTATTGCCGTTTAATGTACGGGCGGCTGCGGTGGCCGCCTTATTTTACGAGACCAAAATGCCCCCGCTTAAGAGCGCCCTCGCCGAACCGGTAGCCTTCACGAGTTCGGTTTTTTATGCTTCGGTTTGAACATTAAACCGATCCAAAATTAATTTTTTTTATTTTATTTTGAAAAATACCTCTCATCCAAATTTTAGTGTTCTAAAAAAAAAATAGCTTTTGGA
>Ga0209700_104578_pt1 | contig 24661 bp, 14 predicted proteins | sample SiratroredBW_FD_187528 | JGI IMG/M metagenome (GOLD analysis project Ga0209700, IMG submission 187528) | Root nodule microbial communities of legume samples collected from California, USA - Siratro red BW (SPAdes) (version 2) | ecosystem: Host-associated > Plants > Roots > Nodule | place: USA...
AAAAAAAAAAATAAATATAAAAAAATATATATATATAACAATATATATATATATATATATATATATATATATATATATATATTAAATTCGAAATATCTTATTTATTTACTCAAACTATAAATAAGCATAAGCTAACTATACAAATCTACAAATATTTGATTAAAAAATATAATCCAATACACTCAATTGACTTTTTAATATTTTTTATTCAATTTAAATTCTTTTAGTGTCAGCATCTTGAATTAATAAAAGTGACTATCTTTTTCTTTCTCTCATTCTTCATTTATTAAATTAAAAAATTTCCTATTAATGTGTGATGGTGTGATCTTTTATATATATAGTAAAAATATAATTTATTTTGAAAAAGAATAACTTGTATGTAACAGTTTTTTCAATTTTAAGTTTTAAAGATGCAAAATAATTTATATTTTGAATCATTTTTCCATTTAAAATCATAAGCATATTGTGATAACCTCTTATCTTATAGTCTTATTTTATATCAAAAGCCTCTAAAATCTAAAAATTTAAAACAAAAATTTTCATATATATTTATTTTATCTTAAATGAGGTTACAGAAAAATAGTTTAAATTTTGTATCCTTTTCTTTTATAACTACTATTATCTTCATTTTACTAAAAAAATTCCTAATTTTATCTATCATTTCAAAATTGTGCAATATGTTATCAATTTAATTTTTATTTGTAACTAATAAATTCTGTTATTTTCCTTTATCCAATAAAATCTTTATTTTTTATAAATAATTTTAAATTTTATAAAATAATTTTATGGAATACGTTTTTATTTATCAATCTATTTGTAATATATATAATCTCTCTTTTTTATTTTCTTGTAAAATATAAATAAACATAATAGACACCAACATAATCCTAAATTAATTCAGAAAATATATTCAATAAAATTAGTTTATATTTTAAGATTTTTCTTACATATTTACAATTTAGGTTTGCTTCTTTTATATAAGAATTTATGAGTAATAATATACGGAAATTCTTTAATTACTATGTGATGTGTGTGATTTTATATTATTTTCTACAATTAATACAACTATTACTTGAAATCTATACTGTATTACTAAAAAATTGAATTCGCTAAAACTATATATATATATATATATATATATATATATATATATATATATATATATATAATTAATTAATTAATTAATTAATAAAGTATAAATGTAAAAAATTTTAAGCAAACATTTCATAAGTTTTTAAATAAAAATTTAAGTTTTTAAATAACAACTATAAAAATATTTAGAAAAGGTAATAAGTTAATTAAATATGATATTTAAATAATTATAAAATTTAAAGATGTAAATTGAGACAAATTCTTATTTCTAAAAAGTAGTAGTGAAATAAAGAAAACCATTTGGGATGTGATTGTAATGTTTTTTTTTTGTAGAGAATTATGGGTATAAAGTTTGCTAAAATAAATGAAAAGAAATTGGAGGGAACAACATGTGTCTATTGCCAAGCTAGGAAATACAATAGAAATTCTTATAAGTTTCTGCACAAACAAATACCCTCGTCAAGTTAGGAAATACAACAGAAATTCTTATAAGTTTCTGCACAAACAAATACCCTCACCACATATATTCTATCACACTGTTAATGTCACATATAGATATAACGGAAAAAAGTCTCATTCATAATCAAATATATCAAAGTATAACTCCACGACCACTTTGGTTAAAAATAGTGAAAATAAAGGAGATGACACAAATGTTGTGAAGGTGTCAAAGAAATCATCTCTAAGAATATGTAAATATTAAATCAACCTGTACAGTAAACAATGCTTAAATTTACATTTGTGGTTTCATTGTAATGAGTTTTTCACATTAACAAAACTTTACCAACACAAAAAGATACTAACTTTAGAACCACTATTTGGTTACAAAATGTATTTTTATAATGCATATTTAGAATAATAATTAAATCAAAGATAGGTATGATTAACTTTTTCACATCATGTTATCATCAAAATTACACTTTGGGTCCAACAAACTTTTATTCTGGAAGCATGGATGAGACCGGATATGGAATTACCATACAGGTCACTGTGTTAAAGTCATAAATTTTGACACCGAAGTTAACTCTTTGATGAGTGAGGGGCTATGGATTTTTGTTGGGTTGAAAAATGCTATCAAGGTAAATGTTCTTTTGTCCTTATTTTATTTTAATGTATAGTAATGTTCTAATTATAGGAATAATACGAACAAACCGATAAGTAGGGGAATACTTCTCATCACAAGTAAAACAAATCCCCTTTTCTCGATGGAATTAAATGTCAGCTGGGGTTAGGGTTAACGCTTCAAGTTGTTGGGTTTTGGTGGTGTGGGTGGTGTGGGAAGTAATGGTGGTGGGTTTGTGTTTACATGTGGGTTTGTGTTTGCTGTTAATGAAAGTTTAAAAGTATTTTGTGTAAGTGATTTGGTTGGGAAGTAAGGAAATTTGTGTTTAGGAGCTAGGAATGATGGGTGAAATTTTTCCTCAAAGAGTTTAGCAAATGACACAGCCTGGAGTAATGAGTAAGGGGCTCAGGATATCACTTCATGCTTCAATTCAGGTATTAATCTACTAATAAAACAAAGCAATACAAAATCATCTAACCTATATGATTGATTAGCTAACTCAGTGAAGGAAGCATAATAGTCTGCCATTGTGGAGGTTTGCGTTAGCTTGAACAGATCCAAACGGAGATTATCAATTTGAGATGGGCCAAACTGGATTTGAATGGCAGTAGACAATGATAGCCAATCAGGTACTTGGTGTGCTTTTTCTAATAGTTGAAACCATGGTAAGACTTTTCCTTCAAAATGAATAGAAGCAATGACCACTTTTTGTTCATCGGGAGTGTTGTATAATGTGAAAAACTTTTCAGCCTTGTACAACCAAGTCATTGCTTCATCACTAGTGAACCGTGGAAAATCCAGCTCATAGTGCGAGGATGAGAAACAATTGAAGTGGAACGTTGTACTAGAGAGTCGTTATGAGATTTCAGGAATAACTGATGCAACTCCTGCAAATGCTGATCAATCTTCTCAAATCATTCATCCATTTGCATAAATCGATCATGTAAACCCAAAGTCTTCAAAACATGTTTCAGTTCTCCTTGTATCTCTTTCATTCTTGTGTTATCAGCCATAAGTAACTCGATGAAAGCACCAATGATACGATCTGTATCTAAAATTAACATGAAATACCAACAAACAGTATGTGTGCAATATTGTTCATATATGTTTTTTGAAATAAACCAATTTCTTTAACAATTAAGGAATAACGAAAAGTATTATAGCAACCAGTATTTGCTCCTTCTTTTGATTCTCTGATATCACCTGGAAATGAAAATAAAAAATAAGCAATGATGCTGGAAGAAATTAGAATAACAAATGAGAGAATGAAGATAGGAGAGGAAAACTACTCACATTCCACACACCTGTCTCTTCTCCTACCCTTCTAGCATGTATAATTCTCTAGCCACTTGGGTCATTGGTCCATTCTAGTGCTCCTCTTCACTTTGTTTATGGTCCTTGAATTTCTATTTTTGAGTCTTATTATTTTATTATTTGTATCATACTTTGATTATATAATAATAAAATTATGAAAATTACCAAAAAAAAGTTTTATAATTATATTTTATATACACAATTTTATAAATTTAATACAAATTTTAATAATATTTTTAATTAATTGTTCATAATAATTAATTTTTAATTATACCTTTATTTTTTATTATCATAAAGAAAACACATATTAATCTACTTATAAACATAATCATTAATCATAAGTTCAAACTTGTAACACTAACTTTCTTTGAAACCTATTGCTTGCAATCATTTGTGTGGTTTAACAATAGATTTATAAAGATGATATAATGTGAAAAAAAAAATGATAAAAGCTTCAAATTTAATGAATAATAAAATAAAAAATAAGATAAAATTTTACTCTATTCTTTCACATCATAGCACATTTGCAAGCAACGATTTTTCTTTCTTTCTTTTTGTTAGTATTCTTACAATACTTAAGGATTTGATGAAGCCATGCAAGACATGACCAGCAAGCCAAAGCAAGCAAGTGGAAATGAGTTCTAGGCTGTGTCTTAGTGTGAGTGAGTATGATTGGCCGTGAAAGAGAACCTATGCACATCTAAGGAGAAATTCATCAGCACATGGGTTAAATGATTTAAATCAAACCATAAAAAGGTTTTAACTTCAGTTAAAAACAGTTTTGGAAAAATAAGGTAGTTAAAACAGTTTTGGAAAATAAGGTACTGAACTATTATGAACTGATTTCAAGTTAAGCCGAATCAATTTATTCGTGTCTGAGCATAACTGAATTAACAGTTTTGGAAAACAAAGTACTTAACTATTACAAACTGATTTCAGGTTAAGCCGAATCAATTTATTCGTGCCTGAGCTTAACTGAATTAACTGTTTTTTTGAAAATCTGGTTTGAGCTCTTCTTCTATAAAAGAGTGGGTTTTTCAAGTGCGAAAAACAAGAAACAAGAAACAAGAAAAAGAAAGAGAGAACAGAGAAAAGAAAGAAGAGAGATACATTTTGGAAAATCAAAATCGTTTTGAAATACATTCTGTGAGAAATACTGTGAGATTCTGTTGTTTTCATAATAATCATTTTTGAAAGAGGGCTTTTACTTGAAGAATCAATCCTGACTAAAGTGTGCTACTGGGTTTCTTCAAGACTGTGTACAGGCCTTTCTTTCTGCGCCAATCAGGGAGTTTTTCTAAACCCTTCTTGATCCTGTTTGAATCAAGATTTGAGGTGTTTTCATTGTAATTATGTGAAATTTATTGAACGTTTGTACTGTTTGGGCTTTAGAAGTAAGCCTGTGTTTTCTGCTGAAATTGATTGGAATCTGCGGGGAGCAGTAGATCAATTTGCAGGGTTTTGATTTCTACGGGGAGTAGAAATTGACTGGTCTGGGCTATAGGTGTTAGCCTGGGGTTTCTGCTGAAATTGATTGGAGGCTGCGGGGAGCAGTGGATCAATTTGCAGGGTTCTGATTTCTACGGGGAGTAGAAATTGACTGGTTTGGGCTATAGGTGTTAGCCTGGTGTTTCTGCTGAAATTGATTGGAGGCTGCGGGGAGCAGTGGATCAATTTAGCAGGGTACTGATTTCTACGGGGAGTAGAAATTGGTTGATTAATTGTATGTGAACAATTAATTGAGTTAGTGGAACTTTCTCTGCAAGTTGTGCAGAGAAGACTGGACGTAGCCCTGTGTGGTGAACCAGTATAAAATTGATTGTGTCTCTTCTTCTTGAACCCTTTTCTTATAATCTTGATTTGTTCTTGCACTGCACACTGAATTAAATTGAAAGATTGAATTAATTTTCGGTAATCTTGATAAAACTGGTTTAAGTCCTCTGCTGAATATTGATGTGTGCATTGTAACTTGAATTGTGTGTTGATTCTGATTATTCTACTGTAGTTGTTCTTGAAATCTTGATTAACAGATTGGTTCTTTTCAAACATTTAATTACATGCAACATTAACTGGAAATTGATTGCATTGCTGGAAAATTGAATAATCTGCAATATCACATCAGTTTTAATTCTGAACAAATCTGATTTGAAAGTTATTCTGCAATGTTAAGAATCTGAGTTGCTGCATACTTAAGAGCTCATTACTGCAGTGTGATTCTTGATACTTTTGTGTATTTGATCCTGTGCTGACATTGAAAATTGACTTTGGCTGAATTACTGTAAGACTGCAGAATTGATATCATTGTGGTGTGTTCTTGGTGAAACTAAACAATTGAATCTGCATTCTGAATAATTTCCAATTTTGCATCAATTACTGGTGATAGGAAACTTTATCATATTTATTAATATTGATTCAAATCTGTGTAGTGTTGTGTTAGGAGTTTAAATTAGTATTTTGTAATACTGTTCTTCTCTGCTCTCATTCAAGTTTGATTTTTGTGTGGTTCTGTTCTGAGTGTATAATGGAATTAAAACAGAGTGAACCTGACCTGATTAATGTGTTGCTGTGAAATTGCAATTCAGTGTGATTGAGAATCTGCTGTGTGCTTATATCTGTCAATATAACAAATTGATTCATTCGTGCCTTAAGTCAATTTATTTCTTTACTGCACCCTATATCTTTAGCACTAAGATTCATTAAAGTTTTTCAGATTGCGAAAACTATTTTCAAAGGTCTAAATTGGCTAAAATCTTTCAAAGTTCAATTCACCTCCTTCTTGAACTCAGCCTAAAACGTTTTCACTTTTTATTTAATTAATTTTATTATTAATTTCTTAATATTTATACTTGTATTATAATAAAATCAATATAATTATATAATATTTATTAATAATAAATACTATTATTGAAATAATAATAATAAGTTTAACAAAATTATGAAAATAAAATATTAATGAAAATAAAAGAATAATAAATATTAATAATAAATTTGTAAAATAATAAGAAAAATAAGATAATTATAAAAATAAAATACAAATAATATTTTAATGTTAAAAATTAAAAAAATAATAAAATTATAAATAATAATAAAAATGATAAATTAAAAATTATAATAATAATCAAAATAAATTTATATAATAATAATATTAATAATTAATAATTTAATTTTAATTTTAAAATAATTAATAATCTTGTAATTCTATCAATTAAAAATAATAATTCATTATTATTTCCAACAAATTAATATATTATTTTTAATAATTTTTAAATTAATTTTAAAATTTTATTAATAAAAAATTTTAATATTTATCATATTTATTATATTATTTACATAATTTTCAGTCAAATCTTATTATTTATTTTTAATTTAAATAACTTAACTTTCAATATATTTTCATATCAAATCTTACTATTTTATTCTATTTCAAAAATATCTTAATTTTTCACACATTTTCATAGTTGATAGTTCATTCTCTCTTCCAAATCAACCCTGAAATAAACCAAATAAATGCCTACTTATAACGTGAAAACATCAAATGTAACATATCACAGCCACATTCACTGACAGGTATTTCTTCAAACATCAAATGTAGTTCAACCTCATTTTTCTCTGATCAAGTTGCCTTCAAAATCCTAATTTTATTGTCGTTTAATCCACTCCTTCCTTTACCACTTTTTTCTGTGTTGCATTTTGGTATCTTGAAGTGCCCTGTTGTTTCCTGCTCCGGTTGGCACCGACCGCTTCATGAGATGCATATATGTCTCAAGAGTTTGTGTGTTGGGAAATGAATTTTCTCAAAGCTGAACCCTTCATAAATCATGGCTATGAGAAAGTAAACTAGGGTTTATAATCCAAAAATTTTTGTTATTTTGTCTTTCAACAATAAGATACTGAAACACATGTGTTTCACTCCTCTGTAGCCTAATATTTATTAATAAACTATGAAAACGACGTCGTCAATGGGACAATTTTCATCTTGTGATCCTTCAAAACCCTACCTTGGGATACATAGCTTTGCACACTCTGTTGCGAATTAACAATCACTCCTCTTCTCTTCGGTAACATTTCCCACCATAGTAAACCCTCTTTGTTGGATTTTCAATTATCTGTTCTCTATTTTTATTTTATTTTTGTAAAAATGATTTCTTATGAAAATAATGCAAAATGTTACTTGTATATATTGTTATAATCCGTTTGTTCTGTCCCCTTCATAGTTGATAAAATGCCCAAATGAACCCAAGTTGATAAAACTCGCACAAATGAACCACAACTTAGTATATCTATAATGTGTTTCAATGATGTATGTCTTTCCGCCGCCGTTATTTGTTGCTTACTGTTGGGAATATAAGCATGAACCTATGTGATATTTGTGTATGCATTTTACTAATATAGCTTATTCTTTGCTGGCCAATCCTTTACTAGGACTCTCATCATATGGACAGCTCACGCCAGGAAAAAGTTAGAAAGTTTGAAGAATTTGTTGACAAACGCTTGAAACCTGATCTTGTTCATGCTATTAGTCAACGGTATAATGTTCGCTCCAGTGCATTTTATTCATTGTATTGAAACAATGTGTACAATATGTTCTTATTGAATGTGTTTTTCTTTACAAATACCCTAAATCCTTTTAATGGGAAATGCATTTATATATAAACTATATACTTAGTTCAGTCTGTAGAATAAGTAAATTATGTTTGTTTTTAGGTTTTCTGAGGTCTCAAATTTATGTTTGGAAAATGGATTTGAAGTAGTTTTATATGTGCATGACTCTAACTGTGTTTAACATGTACTCATTTTCTCATCTCTTTACTGCAGGGACAAGGTTTTTGAACAACAGAAAATTCTGTATCCTTTTATGGTTCTGTGTGTACAGCTAGGATCAGTTAGTACCACTGCTAGACTGAAATATCAACACAACAACTTTACTTTAAGTATCATTCATTTCTCATAATGTCTGCAGTATCATTGAAAGTTTAAATCATGTAAATCCTAGAATAGGCTGAACTGAACTGGAGATTAGTCTGTATCTAACTACTAATTACCTAGTGGCTAAAACTAATTTTTACGTTGTTATATCACTTGACATGTTCACTAGTGCTGATCTTCGAAGAAACATTGAAAACCTAGAGAAGAACAGTGTAACCAGTCTAAGAACTTTGGTCAATCTTGGGTCCGAAGTATACCTTCAGGCAGAAGTGTAAGTCATCAGTATTTTAGTTTTAGCATTGGTGACTATAATATTATTTTTTTCATAAATGTAGTGTTTTTTTTTTTTTTACTTAGGTGCGCTCATATTTTATCACCAGTCAATATAAATCGTAATCAATGTTTTTCTATTGCATATCTTATCTTTGTAGTCACCATTCATCAACATTTTTTATGTAACATCATTGTCAATATTAATCATCATTATCTTATCATTCATTAAGATGTGTGCTATATGGGTCAATTTGCATGTATACATTTCCCTGTTGCCTCTCCCCTCCTCTTGGATACAATCAATGCACAAAGATTTGAACTCAGAGAAACCCGTCCCTACTAGTACAACTATTTCATTTCATCAGTGCATTATAATTTGTGCATCTTCGTTTTTAATGTCCAGTGAAATGTACATCTCTTTTATATTTCATTTATTTTATTTACACTTTACAGGCCAGATACACAACGCATATTTGTGGATGTGGGATTTGGATTCCATGTGGAGTTTACTTGGTCTGAAGCTTTGAACTATATAGAGAAAAGGGAAGAAAAGATAGCCAGGTACAAGTTTTGATTCAACATAATTTACTATGTTGAAACTTGAAAACCAGTCTTTTTATTATTATAACTTCTTAGGCTTTTTGTTTCTAGTTTTAAGCAACAATAAATGATGTTGAAACTTACTTTAGTCAAATCATGGTCAAGATCCTCATATTTCGTGTTGACATATTCTGTATCAATATTCTCCATAAGTTTGATTCATCCATGTACATGTAATTTTAAAAAATGAACTGAAACACTTTGTTTTCTTTAGTTATGCTTTGTTATTTCTTTGGCTGGGAGGGATAGTAAATGATTGTATTCTATACTTACACAGGATTCTTATCCTTCATATGAATGACATTTGACAAATTTTCTATGTTTTTCCTTTAATTCTCGCTGACTTTCCTTGCATGTGTTTTAGACATGAATAGGCTGAAAGTTGATGACTGATGTTTGTGTAACTTGGGTTAGTGAAATTTCAGGTTGGCTTGTGAGTCATAAATAACAGTAAAAAAGTGTGTGCTTAAGCATTTGGGTAATATGATATCAGTCCATCAATTCTAAGTGCTAGGACAACAACTACTTAGTTTGTTGTTCCATTATATGAGATTAAATGTCAAGATATATCAAAAGAAGTTTTATCAAACATCAAACAGTCCATAGATCCTTGTTTAAATTTAACGTTTTAGCCTGGAATTGTGATAAGATGTTGAATTTTTGGTATATGTTATGTTATCTTCTGGCCATGAGGGTCAAAGTTTTCTTCATTCTTTTCTTCTTTGTCTATCTGTCTACACATGGTCAGGTAATTTTCTTTTTCTGTCTATTTCGTTTTCATTTTAAGGCTGAAACATGAAAAAATGTTGCATGTTCAAACTGAAGGCATGCTTATGTTGCAGGCAGATACAGGAGTACACCCAGTTGATTGCATCAATTAAAGCCCAAATTAAGCTTGTATGTCCTTAATTCCTTTGCTTCTTATACTTATTCTTGTGTAAGTGGTGGTAATTGGTTAATTAGATACTACTTGTCAGAGCTGTCAATATTAACACTTGTGTAGTGTTAAGATTATTCTAGTACTGACCAAGGATTGAATTTTCCATCAAGATATTTTAGGAAAGTTGTTATCTATTTCTATCCATATAAGAATTATTTTATTCTTGAGTTCCATGAATTTTAAACTGTTGCAATGCAGGTTTGTGAAGGGATTCGAGAATTACTTCAACTTCCAGCCGAGAAATCCTTACCAGAGCGGATATTTTAATATTTAGTAAATATATATCAAGTTGCTCATATCTTTTGCTATCACTACAGTGATGTAAAGAACAAATGCAAATGAATAGAACAGAGATTGATATTTATCCAACCCAAAATGTTGTATCTCTTTCGCTGACCTTGTACCCAAGTACATGAAGATACATCAAATGCTTTTAGGTTTTCTAGTTACCCATTTAGTTATGGTGTCTAGTGTTATTATAGTATCATTGTGATGCCTCAACCTTCTTGTAATATTTCAAGGCGAGATTTGTTTTATAGCCATAGCCATAGGGGTTAAACTCGATGGTTATGGATTTTCAGTATCAGACTTCAGTTTTATTTTTTTCTTTTTTTTTCAGCAAATAAGGCTTGAGTTTATGGGAAAATGTTTGTAAGAAGGGCTAGTTTTGTTTTGCATTAAAAGAATTTGAATTACAGTATACAAAATAAAGGCTTTGTGGTGAATACTAGTGGAAAGTTTGACAATGGAAGACTACAATGAATCCTCGTGGCCCTGATGGGTTCACACATATTAGTAGTTAAATTCGAGAAAAAAAAAAAAAAAAAAAAACACAAACAATTCATATAAACTGGTCTATCATGCATCCTTATAACTTTGAAAATGATCATCTTACCCTTTATAAGGTTTTCCATTTTGGAAATCTTTCGGAACAAACTTTTCAAAATTTCAGAAACAAACTTTTTGGAACTTCTGAAGTATGATTTGCAGAAGAGAAACTGTGGAAAAAGATTCAGAATAGGATTCTCAAATCAGACTTTCTCAAACATACGAAATATTTTTTTAAAATAAGTTTTGTGAAATAAGGTTTTTTAAATATATGACATATTTTATGGAATAAGTTTTTCGTAACAAACTTTTTGTACTGCCAAACAGGACTTTTGGAACAAGATTTTTAGTACAATTTTTTCAAAACATATATATTGTCTTTCAAAACAAGCTTCCATCAAATCTAGTTGTAGCGTGGGAGGATATTTTAGTCCTTTGGAGTTAGTATATAGGCACAAATAGCTATTATTGGGAGTCCAGGAAGATTAAGACAAAAGTCTAACAAACAGCAGAAATTTGAGAAATGAATGAAAAGATAAGAAAAAGAAATAGCAAGGAGATAAAATACAGAGTACAAACCAACAAAGATACCCTAGTCACCTCTTGATCAATGAATACTCCAGCATTAATAATTCAGTTGTTTGAAATTTTGTTGCAAGAAAGAGCCAAGCGATGTTGTTACTACCAAGCTTTTTGTATCCATTCGTTGAATTATCAATTCATGGTCTCCGAAAGAGATATTACAAACAGAAACAAAGTTGGGATTCCAAGTTGCAAATGGAAGAATCTGATTACTACTTAGCAAGGCTTATGAGAAAGAAGGATAAGATGGAAGTGATGAGAGCTATAAATAGAAGGGTAAAGTCATGTCTTGACTTGTTTGATATGTTATCTTGGTTGATGACATAATGACTGTTAGTGCTGTTATTGGTTGGTGTGTTGTGACATGAAATGCATCTGAATATCTTCTCATCTGATTTAATGGAAGCATCAACACAGGTTCCCATCACTCACAATGCTTGCATTCCTCTCACATGCATACATCCAACACTTCACTTTTCTTTTCGCCCCACCTAAGCTTTCACTCTTTTATTCTCTCTTCATATCTTCTAACACTATTATGAGTTGCTTATTTCTAACAATAAGATCTAGGAAAATGATACTTTGACACTGCATTTTCTCTTACCTCCGTTTGACACTTCGACGTGGCATGTACTGTCCCACGTGACAATGAAAGAGAAAACGCAGTTCTTTTTGGCATTCCACCCCTGAGACACATGTGTGTGTTCCAAAATTACAAATAGCGAACCACTTATTTGAATTGAGCTAACCACTTAGTGTTTTCACGCCTCAGACACGTGTGTGTTCCAAAACTACAACTACACACAACGAACCACTTATTTTAACTGAGCTAACCACTTAGTGTTTTCACCCCTCAGACACGTGTGTGTTCCAAAACTACACACAGCAAACCACTTATTTGAACTGAGCTAACCACTTAGACTTTCACTCCTGAGACACATGTGTGTGTTTCAAAACTACACACAGCGAACCACTTAGGTGAACTGAGGTAACCACTTAGACATTCCACCCATGAGACACATGTGTGTGTTCTAAAATTACACACAGTGAACCACTTATTTGAACTGAGCTAATCACTTAGTGTTTTCACCCCTCAGACACGTGTGTATTCCAAAACTACACACAACGAACCACTTATTTGAACTGAGCTAACCACTTAGAGATTCCACCCCTGAGACACATGTGTGTGTTCCAAAATTACACATAGTGAACCACTTATTTGAACTGAGCTAACCACTTAGACATTCCACCCCTGAGACACATGTGTGTATTCCAAAATTACACACAGCGAACCACTTATTTGAATTGAGCAAACCACTTAGTGTTTTCACCCCTCAGACACGTGTGTGTTCTAAAACTACACACAGCGAACTACTTATTTGAACTGAGCTAACCACTTAGACCTTCCACTCCTGAGACACATGTGTGCGTTCCAAAACTACACACAGCGAACCACTTAGGTGAACTGAGCTAACCACTTAGACTTATCACCCCTGAGACACATGTGTGTGTTCCAAAATTACACACAGCGAACCACTTATTTGAACTGAGCTAACCACTTAGTGTTTTCACCCCTCAGACACGTGTGTGTTCCAAAACTACACACAACGAACCACTTATTTGAACTGAGCTAATCACTTAGACATTCCACCCCTGAGATACATGTGTCTGTTCCAAAATTACACATAGCGAACCACTTATTTGAACTGAGCTAACCACTTAGACATTCCACCCCTGAGACACATGTGTGTGTTTCAAAATTACACACAGCGAACCACTTATTTGAATTGAGCTAACCACTTAGTGTTTTCACCTCTCACACACGTGTGTGTTCCAAAACTACACATAGCGAACCACTTATTTGAACTGAGCTAACCACTTAGACCTTCCACTCTTGAGACACATGTGTGTTCCAAAACTACACACAACGAACCACTTAGGTGAACTGAGCTAACCATTTAGACCTACCACCCCTGAGATACATGTGTGTGCTCCAAAATTACACACAGCGAACCACTTATTTGAACTGAGCTAACCACTTAGTGTTTTCACACCTTAGACACGTATGTGTTCCAAAACTACACATAGCGAACAACTTATTTGAACTGAGCTAACCACTTAGACCTTCCATTCCTGAGACACATGTGTGTTTCAAAACTACACACAGCGAACCACTTAGGTGAACTGAGCTAACCATTTAGACCTACCACCCCTGAGACACATGTGTATGCTCCAAAATTACACACAACGAACCACTTATTTGAACTGAGCTAACCACTTAGACATTCCACCCCTGAGACACATGTGTTCCAAAACAACTGCGTTTTCTCTTTCATTGTTATTCGGGACAAGACATGTCACGTCAGAGTGTCAAACAGAAGTAAGAGAAAATGCAGTGTTAAAGTATTATTTTTCTAAGATCTATACATGTTAGAATTCAAGCGGAAACCTTTTCAGGTGTTTTTAGGTTGATTTTTAACTATTTAATTTTGACCGAGCTGAAAGTATTTTGAAAGTAAAATTCAAACTTTGTAATCAAATACCCAAAAAGTCCACTTGCATAACTTTTTTTATGTTTAAGTCTATGAAAAGAACATATAAATATATGTGATTAGTATTTAATAATTAGAGATGAGATTAATTGAGAACTACCTGTGACATAAAATTATATTATACTTTGAAATTTGCAAATTCATTACTCGTTCTACATGTAACTAGGATATTATTTAAATCTCATATTCACATTTTTTTTTAGGTACCATATTTCTGTTATATATATATATATATATATATATATATATATATATATATATTCTCTTTTATTACCAATTTAAAACCAGGAAGTTATAAATTTTTACCAATTTACATTTTCCAAAGAACAAATCATCCAAATTAGATAAAGTTGAAAGGAAATTTAATTTGACTTCTGGAAGATTTGGTAAAACCAAAAATTGACTGTTGACTTGTACTATTCATACAAAAATGTAGAATCGAACCGCAGGCGATCCTTCCCTGCGGTTGGTGAAATTACAGTTCATTCAGTGCGAAAGGAAACTTGCTCTCTCTTATTCCTTCCCCCACCTCACAATTTTCACAAACATTTTTCACTGTTAACACCAACACACCCAAAACCTCAATCTTGTCGAGATCCCTCGCACCCTTTTTTCCATTCAAACTAGGGTAAAACCGAATCATCCACCACTTTGCACTCCTGCAGTTTCTATTGTTTCTGATTTCCGATTTTCAATTTTAATTTGTTCCTATTTTTGATAAAGGGTGCGGCAAGATGAGTGAGGTCTTCGAAGGGTACGAGCGCCAGTACTGTGAGCTCTCCGCTAATCTCTCCCGCAAATGTAGTTCAACCTCGCTTCTTTCTGATCAAGGTGCCTTCAAAATCCTAATTTTATTGTGGCTTAATCCACCCTTTTGTCGTTTACCACTTTTTTCTGTGTTGCGTTTTAGCATCTTGAAGTGCCCCTGTTGTGTTCTTGCTCTGATTGGCACGGAACGCATCATAGGATGCATATCTGGCTCAAGAGTTTGTGTGTTGGGAAATGGGTTTTCTCAAAGCTGAACCCTTCATAAATCAGGGCTATGAGAAAGGAAACTAGGGTTTATAATCCGAAATTTGTTGTACTAGATTATTCGAGTGTCATGATTTGGTCAAAGCTAGTAAAAGTCGTTATTTTGTCTTGTTCAATGATTTTTGTGCTACTTCTATGTGATTTGATCTATATGATTCGATGAAGTTTGCTATATTGTTTATCAGTTAGGTTGATTGTGCTACCGGGACTAGTCATGTTCTTGGATTTCTCAGATGTTCGCCGGTTGCTGGTGACATCGATGTGTTCATGTGTATCTTTTGTTGATAATAATGTTTACTTGTGGAAAGTGAGAAATTAGACAAATTTGTGGAGGAGGTGGAGGATTTTATTTACTGTGCTTCGTGGCAGATGTTTTCTGGAGTCTGCTTATGTAACACGAAGATGTATGGTGGCTCATTGTTTTAATGTTAAATTTTATTTACTGCTTTTTTTAATCAACACTATTTCAGAACAGAAGCTGCAGAAGTTTTCTGAGATCAAAGCAGGACTAGATGACGCTGATGTTCTGGTACTAAGATGAATGTTTTCTTATGTGTTCGTGCTTTTATCTTTATTGGTATTATCGTCTATTCATTTTTATATCACTTATCTCCCTCTCCAGATTCGGAAAATGGACCTTGAGGCAAGAAGTTTGCAGCCAAGTGTAAAGGCAATGCTTCTTGCAAAGTTGAGGGAGTACAAATCTGATCTGAGCAACTTGAAAAAGGAATTCAAAAGGCTAACATCACCTAATTCTGATGAGGCTGCCCGTGAAGAATTGTTGGAGACTGGAATGGCAGATACTCATTTGGTATATTTGGGACCCTAGATTGTATTACTTGGCATCCTTTTCTTAAATAAAAATAGCGAAAAGAGTTTGTGACTTTCTTGGTTAGAGATATGAAATATCTTCATCTAACAGCTTAAACGTTTTGGATAGTTAGTCCTTCCTTAACATGGTATCAAAGCTTTTATGACCAAGTGGTCTAGAGTTTGATAAAAAGAGTTTAGTTTCAGCAGATACTTGCATTATCTTTGCTTCAAGCCCAAAGGGGTCTTTCTTGAGGAAACATGTTGGAAATATAATGTAAAACTAGTGGAGATCCCACATTGGCCAAATATATGACCAAATTTGTAGGGTTGAGTTAAGCCTCATAAATTTTCTAAGAAAAATCATTAGTGTCTCTTCACATAGCAGCTCAAGCCTTTGGAATAGTTCTTTCATGATAGAAAATGCCATTAAAGCTTTTCAAATAGCAATTTTTTTGTTGAGATGTTTGATATAATTAGAGAACTTTTGTCCATTAATGTTGAAGATTCCAGATCGACTAGAGATATGATCAAATTATAATATATAAGTGTATGCAACCCTTATCTTAAAAGTCAGTTATATTAAGCTTCCACTTTCTTAAAATAGTATCAGAGACTATCCTAATGAGATCTATTGGTCTATTGTGTCAAATGTTATTGGACTACTCTCAAGTATCTAGTCTTATTTCAAGATGTTTGATGCTCAGCATGATGAGACATGTTGGATGGAGATCACACACTGACTAGAGACGTGATCAAATTATAATATTTAAGTTAGTGCAAATCTTATCTTACAAGTCGATTATCTAAGATTGAGTTAGATATAAATTCTAATTTCTTAGGAAACGTGATTAGGGAAATTATACCATCTTTCTATTATTCTATTATTTCAACAGGAAGATTAATTCTGGTCTTGGATTGGATTCTAGTCCCTAAACTTATGAGCTTGATGCCCTTAGCCCTGTACATAAATATAGTACTGTTATCATGAAATCAACGCACCATTCTTTAATTTGAACGTGGTATTAGGGCAACACAATCCTTTGTGGCGTATCCCATCATTACTTCATTGCTAAGCTCCCAAAAAGTCCGAATTCTACTTTAACCTCATGATTATTCTTGCAAATTAATCATGTTCCGTGCTGTGTCAGCCCTCCAACATCTTGTGATATTTTAAATCCCTTTTGTTATGTTATTGATTCCTATAAGTTTAGCCGTCTTCCAGCTTTTTTACTCATTTACCATCTTAGCTTTCACTGTGCCATTTACTAGTGTGTTTCAGACAATTTTATTGGCATATTTCAAACACAATTTGGCCACCTTCGTCTTCCTTTTGTTAGTCCCTGCTGTGTTCTTTGTTTTGATAATCTTTTTTCCTTGATCCCGCTCTCACACTCGTGTCTCTGTCTCAGTTCCTATCTGGTTTGCTATTCGTCTTTTAGCCATGTTTCCAATGATCTTTGGTCATTGTAACCGATCCCCCATTATTGTGTCATCATTATGATAAATTTTCTCTTTTGTTTCAAGTCATACACTACGAGATCAGAGACATCTATCTACTGACGTGACTTTACCAAAAGTATCAGTTGGCCCTACTATAGTGTTAAAGAATCGTCATAGTCCCCTCATTCTTAAATATTAAATTATGTAGTTTGATTTCTTTTATTTAAAGGGTATATTTGTTACTAGCTTAGAGTTTAACTTGAGGGGGTATGCTAAGATATCACAGGAAACATTGCTGAGATATTTGGTATAATTAGGGAAATGATGTCCTAAACTTATGAGATTGATTATAAATCATGGGTATAGTACTGATATATGAAAGAAACACATCATTCTTTAGTCTCAACCTTTTTTATTGGTTGAATGTTTTCGTAATTTCAGCATGAGATAGGTGAACCTGTGCGTTGTTACACTTCAAGCCCAAAGGGATTTTGCATGAGGGGACATGTTCGTGATATAAAATAGCATTGTCATTCTAGAGTCTTCCCTTAATAGCTTAAGATTTTGGGATTGTTGGTTCGTGACAGTAGCGACCATTAAAGCTCTAAAACAAGTGATCTTTTTATTGACTGAAAGATTTTGACCAAAGTAGGCAGTTTTGGAAGTATTTACCAGAAGGAGGCTGTTTTAAAACATATTACCGAAGTGAGATTGTTTTGACTGTTCACCAGATCAACTCGCTAGTCAGAGCAGTGAGTTCAGTGCCATATCAGTGTTTATATATTTTTTAAATTGGACAGACAGTCTATGTGACGTGCCATGTTGGAGTTGCCTGCCAAAATGGCACTTTTAGAATACGCTAAAAGTCCAACGAAGTATGTTACATGGATTACTAGTCCTTTTTTTTTTTAAGTATAAATGTTGGTGTCGTACTGAATTAGCTACTTTGGCAGGTGAATTGACCTGGTCAGTGGCCAAAACTGTCCCAGTTCTGTAACGAATCAAAACAGCCCCTTCTAATAAATAATTTCTGAAAGTACCCTACTCTGGCTAATCAACCATTGATTGAGTATTTCCATAATTACACCCTAATTTTTTGTGTCTAGCTTACTACTTTCTTTTACTGTTATGTTTCCTTTTTTTGCAAGTACATCATGTTATGGTATTTAATGTTTATATCTATAGCCTCTTTAATTTGTTATAGAATTTATGGTTCTAGTTTGAAGAAATAGCTATAACTGAATGTGGGTTGGATCTGTTACCTTTGCCAATTTAATTTCAGGCTACTATCACTTGAGTATTTATCGTAGAATTGTAATTTGCCTGTGTTTAACAGCCTGTGAATTAGGACATATTAATAAAGCATTATTGTCGTTGCTATTGAGCATGCCATATCTGATCATTAGGAGTGGCAAATTGGATGGATCGGGGATGAAAAGAAATCCATTAATTCATTCTGATCCGTTAGAAATTTATTTAAAAATCTGATCCATTTAATAAAAATCGAATTCATCCATCCATTCTCATGGATGGATTAATCCATCCATAAAAGTATTTTTTAAAACAAATTCAAAATAAATTTTGTAAAACATTTAAAAAAAAAATATTTTTGAAAACTTTTTTCGAAAGTTAATTGAAGATATATTTAATTATGAAAAAAATTTGTTGGATTGATTTTGATCCGTTAAGTATTTATGGAGATGGACCCTTAATCATCCGTAAAATTAATTTGATGTGAACCGTTTTTTTTCTTTCATGTTTTTGTAATGGAGGAATTTGATGGATTTTCTTGTGGATGGATGGGATGAATGATGGATAAATGGATTGTTTTGTCACCCGTAATGATCATTAGGAGTGTTATGCCTGTGATGAGAATAGGGTTTCTTGTTTCTTTCAAATAAGGTTGCAGACGTGTGCATATCCGTATCTTGGGCTCTGTTTTATACATATTGAGAGTGCAGTTTAGATGCATATTATCTAGTGCTCTGTTTGGCCCTTTACCGTATTTTTGTTTTCTGAATTTTGAAATTAGTTGGTTTTTGAAGTTGGTTGCATTTGCTGTAAGCCAAGTAGTGAAGCAGTTCTGATGTTGTTAATGTATTGTTTGGTTGGGAAATATGGATAACATTGCAGGCTTCTGCTGATCAGAGAGAAAGATTAACTATGTCTGTGGAGAGATTAAATCATTCCAGTGACAGAATAAGGGAGAGCCATAGGACCTTGCTGGAAACTGAAGAACTTGGTGTCTCCATCCTCCAAGATTTGCACAGTCAGAGAGAAACTCTACTGAACTCCCATAAAAGGGTATATTGATATGTGAAAGCTATTTTTTTTTAAATTTAATTCTGATTGTGTGAAGTTCAGGGGGGTTTTAGTCCTTTTTACATGCACTAGGAAAGAATCATGAGATGATCTTTATTCTCTGAGGAGAAGTATTAAAACCAATCATGACACTTCTTTCCTTGGGGAATAAGATTGTGAACCTCCTTGAACATAACAAGTGCAATGTAGAAGTTGTGATGATTATTTGTTGCTGGTCATGTTTCCTTGCGTTGCAGCTTCATGGGGTAGATGATGCTATTGACAAGAGCAAGAAGGTTTTAACTACCATGTCACGGAGAATAACTAGAAACAAATGGATCGTTTCATCTGTGATGGGAGCGCTTGTTTTGGCTATAGTTGTTATTCTTTTTTACAAGCTATCTCATTAGCTTATATATATATGCATACAATATTTGACACGAAGAAAGCAATGTTTAATGCTTTTATGTACTTGGTTGTATATAGGAAACATATAGACATATGTGGCGTTATCATGTATCCCTGCAATTATTTCGCCGCTGTTATTTTTAAGATTGGAAAGTTTTCAATGATATACCTTGCTTTCTATGTTCTTAATTATGTTTTTCTTTTGAACTGTAAGAACAATTACTTAATGCAAGTAACTCTGTCGACTATACTCTTTTTATGACATGATGCTTTTCCAGTAACATTTCTGAAGTTCATGAGTTCCAAATCTTTGTGCTAATGCTGTGTGCAAGAGCCTTGTTCATTGCCTTAGCTTCAGTTTGATTGCCGCTGAAGAGTGTTTTCATGAAAAGAGAGCAAAAAGAAACTTTGCGGAATATGCAACTTCTATTATCTTCTCTAAAATGTTTATGGTGATAATTCTTTTGTGAAATTTATTAAAATAAACCAGAATAAATTTATAGAAAAGGTCAGAAATTTACTTTTCTTAAGTTTAAATAAAATTAGTATAAACTCAACTAAATGTCTCTTATCTCTACTCACTATTTGTATTTATGTTTTGCTTAATTTACTTGAAGCCGTATTTGTCAGCAGTAACCCCATTAACAATCTTACTTTTAGTTTCAATTTTATTAAACTTTATTTTCTTCAAGAAAAATGAACTTCATTAAGATAATTTTTGTCAAAACTATAACAGAATCATTTTATCTGCATGTTGAATGTCTTACAACTTCTATGACAATTTCATTTCACAAAGCAAAGAAATTAATATTTCTAACAACTCTTATTTATTTAAAAACACTCATTTTGTTCAAATATATTCAAATATAAACAAAATAACTACTTTTTATACTAATAGTCATATTTAAAAAATAAAATTTCTCTATAGGATCATTTTTTAAACTTGATAAAAGAAAATTACAGAGTAATTAAGAGTGTATTTTTATGGTATCATTAAATAAAATAAAATAAAAATAGTTAAAGTTTGTTTGCATTTAAATTTATTAAAATTTTGGTCTATATAATTGTTAAAAAGTATTTTTATAATTATGTCACTAAATGAATAAAAATGGTTGAAATATTTTGTGTCATAATAATTGTTGAGAGGAAGAATAACAAAGAAACGTAGATCTTAAAATAGCGTGTAAGAGCTGTAGAGTATTTGTAGTGTACAAAATGATGAGGAAGTGAAGTATGAACTGAAGTTGGAACAAGCAAGATCCACGTGGACCCCACTTAACAAAAAATCTCCCAATTTCACTAACAAACTCCAACTTTTCCATTGCTTCTTCTTTCCCTTCCCAATTTCTCTTCTCTCTTCAATCGATTTGAATTCTCATGGATTCCCTTCCTTCGGTGTCGCCTTCCATGGTACTCCCTCCCAGCCACCCTTTCCGCCGCCTCCCTCCGCGCCTCCTCTCTGCCCGAAGCCGCCGCCGCCGCCACGTGTCCATCTCCTGCACCCTCGCCGGCGACGGCACCGATGACGACCTAGACAGGGCTCTCCACATGGACGGCGCCATTCCCGGCACCTCCAACGAGTTCGTCAAACGCGTCTCTTCACGCGCCTACGACATGCGCCGCAACCTCCAGCAGTCCTTCGATTCCAGCAGCTACGACGGTACCACACGCACCTTCTCTTTCCTTTTCTTGCATAATCATAGATACTGTTTCTTTTTATATGCAGTAATTGAAACATATTTCAATCATAAGAGCTAAAATGTATAGATTTTTGTTATGTATGGGACTAATTGTAGTGATCTTTTATAAGCCATAAGACCTAAAACTTAAAATAAAGATCATCATAATGACTAAGTGCATAGTTTAATGTTATTGTTGTTGATGTGTTGTTTATAATTTCCTTAATTTCTGATCAGTTTTAGAAGCCAACCCTTGGAGAGAGACTTCGAAGCCAGTGTATGTACTCACGCAAAAGGAAAATCAATTGTGCACAATGAAGACCCGCAGAAATAGAAGGTTGGGTTGATTAGTGATTCTATATGTTTGTGGTTTTTCTCTTAGGTAGTGTTTGGCATTTCTCCTAGCTGAGTGTGCTTTTTCCTGTTACAGTGAGGTTGAAAGAGAGCTGGGATTGTTGTTTTCTAAAGGAGGCAAGTGGGGATCTGGAATTGGAAATCAGTCCAAACAGGCGAGGGGAGGGACTACTAAGTTTCAAATGCTTGTGGAAGATGTTAGAGAAGGAGTACTGGTATGTATTCTATTACACATGATATTTTGACTTATTTATATTCATTAAGCATGTGGGGAACATTTTGTAATCTGAAATTCATGCGAAAATGTCGAAATATTATGATATATGTGCTTACCCTTTCTTTGAATTCAATCTTTATATGGTTACTTCAATTTGAAGCCAATTTTTATATAGTACTTCAAACACTTTGGTTAGAGCAAACCAGGATGCAAGTAAAAATTGCGGTTCTTTATGTACTTGTGGGACTATTCTCCTATTAAAGGATCTGCAAGTGAACTGGTACCAACCTCAATGTTTTGAGGTATCCACTGTTGCAGTTGTGACTGCATCAGCTGCATTTACTTGTAATTTCTCACGATTTCAAGAAATTAAACGGTGATCATAATTTAAAATCTTAAATTGGAGTTTCCACCTTGAAAACTTACACTGATCTCTCATGCAACTTTTCCTATGCATATTATAAAGTTGAAACTCCAATTTTGATTGAAGAACAACAGAAACAATATCTGAAGAAGTACATCCAAGTTCTGTCCCCAAATGCAATGAAACAATCTTGTGTTGTGTCCATAACATATTGCCTGGTTTATTGTAATATTCAATGTATTTGAACATAATTTAATCACTTATTACAATATGGTTGGTTGCAGGTATTTGAAGATGAAAATGAGGCAGTAAAGTATTGTGACTTGCTAGAAGGAGGTGGTCAGGGTTGTGAGGGTGTTGCCGAGATAGAAGCCTCATCGGTATAAATAACTAACCAATTATCTTTTGTCACTGTTCTTTCCGTTGCTTGGAAACAATGTCCCACCACATTTGCTTTGTTCTTGCAGATATTTGATCTTTGCCAGAAAATGAGGGCTCTTGCAGTTCTGTTCCGCAGAGGGAGGACACCTCCTCTTCCTGAAAGTCTTAAACTCAATCTGCGAGCTCGTAAAAGGTCCCTTGAAGATCAAGATGGTTTGATGTGAAATTCATATTCCCTTTTGATGAGAGGGAAGCATCTGTGCTAATTGCTAATATTCTTAGCCCCCAAAGGAACAAAATATGTATATTCATAGAAATTCATTCATCATATAATTGAAAATAGTATAGCATGCATATGATCCTCCAATGATTATGCTCAATGTATATGGTAACCAGAAATATGTATACGGTTGTCCAATGCTATTACGTGTGCTTGCTTAAAAAATTAAAGTATTTTAATAATTGATTATTGATAAATTAATTTTTGTTTGGATAAGTTATGAAAAGATGTTTTAAAATAATTATTTTTGTTTGAATGTAAGAAAAACATAAATATTTGGAATATGTATGAACCTGAAAGATAAAGTTGTTAAAATAAAAATTATACATTATAAATTTCCAAACTTATGAAAACAAAATATTTTAAAAGAAAGTCTGTTAAGTTTTAGTTGATATTTTAAACATAAATATTATTCTGAACGTTGTCCAAAAGAAACTCTAAACAATATTACGTAAGGGTTCTACATAATACTTTTATTGGATAGTTTTAATTTGATTTAGCAATAATATGATAAAATGAAGAGGAAACATTCGATTTAGTTATTAAAATTGTATTATTTTGTCATATTGATTTTTGAAAATTAAAATAAATAAATAAGTTTTTTAAAATATTTTAAGCAAGTCTATAACATTATTATTTTTTAATTTGGCTCTAGTCTGGAGATTTAAATAATAATGATATATAAATTAGTTTATTTAAATTTAGAATTCTAAAATGTCTCAAAAGTTTATTTAAACTTTTTTTCTTAGATTTATAATTAGTATAGCAATAAAACATAATCTGAATGACTAAATCAATTGTATTGTTTAGTCTATAATGAAAGCATAATCTTAATGCAGTGTGACAGAAGTTCTCCACTGAAGAAATGTATAAAGTATAAAATTTGACACTCACAATATAAATTGAACTGGGGGCAATCTATAAAGTGTGAAAATATTAAAATAGTAAAAGGAGAAAGAAACGTGTCGTACAAAAACAGGATATACCCCACACCTGATCCTAACGAGAAAAACAGAAAAAAAAAAAATGCTTCAAAGTGAAGATAATATTTAAAATTGGAATTCGAATATGGAATTTAATCAGGATTCAATTGATTAATTAAAGTGTAATGCACTTGAATAAATAATATTTAAATTCCAAATATAATAATTAATTCATTTTTTGCAAAAAAAAAAAAAAAAAAAAAAAAAAAAAAAAAAAAAAAAAAAAAAAAAAAAAAAAA
>Ga0209700_104580_pt1 | contig 24650 bp, 14 predicted proteins | sample SiratroredBW_FD_187528 | JGI IMG/M metagenome (GOLD analysis project Ga0209700, IMG submission 187528) | Root nodule microbial communities of legume samples collected from California, USA - Siratro red BW (SPAdes) (version 2) | ecosystem: Host-associated > Plants > Roots > Nodule | place: USA...
ATTTTTTTTTTTTTTTTTTAAAGAGTCTCAATGGTCCAATACTAAAGATGAAAACATATTTCGTGCAAATCTTACATAATTAAAATTGAATTAGAAAAGTTGTACACATGAAAATGACAACTTAATTTTACTTATAAGTCAAATCCATAATATATGACTCTAACGATATTTATTTAATTAAATAACAAATTTCAAATTGAAGAACTTACATAGTCATATATGACATGTATAACTTACATAATTTTAAGTCATTCGCATACACATACACATTGCCAAACTTTTCAAATTATGTAATTGGCATGCCAGATAAACGAATTCCTTAGCATTGTAATATTTTTTAATTTAACATTAAAAAAGCATTTCATCACCCTAATCCTTGAATTATTACTCTAGTTGCATTTTTCATCCTTATATATTAAATTACTACACAACTTTCCCTTCCTGTCCAATTTAACGGTCAATTCTAATATAGTTAGATGTTCATGCCAACCACTTGATATGTGGAGAAAATATGTGTAAAACAAAACAAAAAAAAGGTCTTGTTATGAAATATTCAAACTCTGGTGCAGAAAACGGTATCATCTTTTCAAAAACTGTCATGTTTATCATGCAAAATGGCAAACACAAGATGCTGGTTAAAACAGAGTTTTGTTTTAGCAGTGTAGGGAAGCAGAGTAGCCCCTGACTGCTACTGTGATCACCATAGCAGATCAGTTTAATGCAGTCAAAAAGACCAAATAGGGAAGACCGGCCATAGCAGAAGAGATAGGAGTGTCTTATTGATTTCAAAAAAGTCCTCCGAATAAAGAGATCGTGGCTTATTTAGGGGCTATTTTTGAGATTTCATGTGAAAAAATAGGGCTATTTATACTGCTTAGCACTCCTATCAAATATGGATAAAGATGGGCTCCAACACTCCATCATGCTGAGAGCAGAACATTTCAAATATGAGAGTAAATATTTATAGGTGATCTAATAGTGGCATGATAGGAAGTGGTATGATACACCAAACAAAGATCACTAGATATCCTCTATACCATCTTAGAAATTGGATTGTAAGTCTAACCCAACCTCTGAAAATCAGAGCAAAATAAAGTTTGTCTCCACTTACATAGGAATAAATGTTTCAAGTGTGAAATTACATATTTGTGGGTGGTGGTTTGATTACAAGTAGCACAATAAACTCAACAAACCTTACTAAGATAGGCTCTGATATCGTTTTAGAAATTGTGAATTTTAGGCTTAAACCGTATTCAGGATTAGGTTTGCACCTACTTATATAGTATATTTTTTATCATATCTCTAGTCAATGTGAGATTTCCAACCATTTCTATCTAGCAAACTTGTTACTTGTACGTTATGTTACACTTATTACTTATGAATATTATGAACTTTGAGTAATCTTTATCATTTTTTAGAATATATATGCATATAGTACAGTGGCTATCCCACTGTCCGCTATCACATAATAGGGTTTTCATGGCAAGCTGCGTTATGGGTCACTATCCAGGATTTAAAACACTGGACAAAAATGTTGCAGTTTAGAGAAAACAAAGAAGTTTGTAATTGATTGTGTGAGGAGAAATTGTGCATATTTCACTAGAAGTGTGTGGGCAGTTGAAACTTTGAATAGAAAGGGTGTTGATGCTCACAGGTTAGATTTTATTCAAACTCAAGCTACAAATATTAAGGGTGTGCCCTTGTATAGCAGTAAAGTTTCTTTGATGACAAGTTGTGGTCATCAAAGGTATAGCTTTGAATCCAGAAATAGTCTCTTTGCATATGCAAAAGTAAGGCTGCACTAAAGACCCTATTTTAGCTATAAAATCAAAATTTCCATAAGGATATATATATTGATGTAAGAGCAGTTATGAATGAATATCAACAAGTTCATTTTCAGATATGTCATGGATGAATTCAGTTGTCACAAAATCTTGATGAAACCTTAGTCGGAAGGTACAGGCTATAAGTCTTATATTATTGTAATTGTGTTGTTGTGTTTACTAAAATAGATGGATCAAAAAAATCCTATGAATTATTATTTATACTTTTAATGTCTTATTTTCTCTATTTGTAAATTAAAAATATTACAACCACCACAACATGATAATAAAATTTACGTTATATGATGAGCATGATTTGGTTAAAGATCCCTCATTGTAGAACATAACCAAGCTAATCATGTAAATTAATGAACTTCATTTTCAAATTTTGGTTGTAATATTTTAAATTTTCAAATAAAAAGCTTGAGCTCATTAAATAATTATTAGCATTCAAACAATTATATAGTTAGGACTTCCATAATTTATATTAACAAATATGTCTGTTGTATATCTATGAATTGAGTTGTTGTTAATTAAACACTGCAAGTTGTATATTACACAGGAATTGAATGAATAAACTTCTCTAAAAACAGTTTTAGAAGAAAAAAGAAAATAAAAACATAAGTTCCTTCAAAATCTAAAAGTAACTAGTGCATAAGTTAATTTATAGAAATTCTCTCGTAGCTTTTCTAAAAGCTTGTTTTTAACTTATGCATGAGTTAATTTAGCTTTTGGAACAAACTTATTTTATTTCTTTCTTTTCCTATAAGAATTATGAAGAAGTTTACTCAACCATACCTATAATTTACATAATTTTTACTTCAGATATTTAAAAAAAATCTAAAGACTTACTAATTATCTAATTAAATAAATAATATAGCTAAGGTTTAAATTATGCAGACAACTCATTATATAATTAGGTTGTTATTTTTCATGTGTACAACTTTTGACATACAACATTACATCTAAAGTTTCAAGTTCGACTTGTTCACAATAGTCATTAGTACCAACTATGACTTGTCATTACCAATCCACATGTTATTCGAACAACTTGTTTACAATAGTCTTTTAGAATTGTCACGAACTGGTAAGCTATAACCAAAGGCAACTATGTTCTACTAAACATAGCAAAACCACTGAAATTGTTCATAAACATCATGTCACCATCTAATTGAACTTTATTAATGTTAACTATCACCTACATTTTCTCCAAGCAGTTCCCTTATCTGTAAGAAATGTAAAACTGGCAAGTTAATGCAAGGGTACTTTTAAATTATAATTGAATTTAAAAATATAGATGATATAAAGTATATCGGAGAAAAAATAATATTGTTAAACAATGGTGAAATAACATATCTTAAGAATAAAATATAATGGAGGACTTATTCATTGCAGATAATAAGATTTCTATTTTATTAGATAGGAATAACTTAAACAGGTATTTTTTTAAATCGAATATGAAATTACAAAAACATTTTTTAAATCAAAACATGTTATCTCTATGTCTGCTAATTCGATATGGAGTGTTAAAATTCAAAATTTGAAAACCAAATTCAAAAAGGAATTAACTAAAAACCGTATATTTAAGTTAAGAATATAAATGTTTTTTCAAAATGGAAGTTTAATCAAAGAGAAATCGTATACCATGGTGAGGAAGAGAATGACTCCTAAAACTTCCTTTTGTAATATTAAGTACCCAAATTTTTGATTGGATTGACTCTCCAATAGATCTGATTAGCCCACATAAATTCAACGTAATCTCTTTTTTGTATACCATAGTTATATTGACAAAGGTTCAATTTTCTGCAATCAATTCTCGATTTGGATAAAAAATTAGTAGTAAAAGGTTACAAAGGAGTATTTTACAACTGTGAACAGAGGAAGAGTTGAAGTTCAAAATCGATATTGTAGTTAACACGCTCCAGCAGGAAATACATGTAGTCATCATTTAAAGTTCAAAATAATATATCTTCTACAGCTATCATAGATTTATATATGAACAATTTTTTTTACTTCTCTCTTACTCACTCCCCTTTTCTTCTTCACATATTCCCCCTTATATTAAATGCCTATTTAAAAGGTCTCATTTCCTAAACATCTTTAAGTATTGGTTCATTGACAAGTAATTTATCATTATACAATATGATTCATCAGTATCTTATAACCTTGATTAACCTTAAACTTTCCACTCAATAAAGATGTAATTTATCTTTGTACAGTATAATTTCCTATCATCCTAACCCTGGTTAACCTTAAAAAAAAAAAAAAAAACTCCAGTTGTTATAACCCATAGGCTACCCACATCCTCTAATAGTCCTTCTCTTCTCTAAATATGCAATACTGTAACAATTTGAAGTACTGCCTTATCCATAAAAAAATACCCCAACAATATATTAGGTATGTGCAATTGCAGTCTAGAAGGATATACCCCAATCATATTAAAACAACAAATTCTCAATCATCATTGCATACCGCTTGTGAAGGTGGCAGATTGGTTGTCCCTTCAAGATCAGTTGTGTTGTCCACTGGACGAGTGGGATAATTTACAATTTTCTCTCCAAGTTGACATGGTACAAGAGCACTGATCATGATTGTACAGCATGTTCAGTTAAAGAAAATAAACATTGACAGAATATGAGCTTCATAAGGACTACCATTTTTATAAAAACACAAAATAACTGCATTAATATTTTGTCTATAAAACTTTTAGCAAAAAAATAAATTAATTAAAAAGAGATAGGACCAGTTTTATTCATTGAATTTAGAATAAAGGCCAATCCAGAATAATCAAAAGTGGTAAGAAAAAATCTCACTTCCGTCCAGGTAATGGTTCAATTTTGAAATACCTGGCAAAACAGAGCATAAGCATGCTTGTCAGATAACAGCTCAACTACAAAGAGGATCTAATATAACCAAATTCACAATGCACAGCCTTAACTATATTGATATAACAAGATGACAAGACAACCACATCTTTTTTAGTGCACCAAAGATCTCAGAAAACAAAAAATCCAATAACTAAATAAATGTAAAATCATACTTTTCAAGTTTAGATATATATAATATACACAAGAATAAAGAAGGAAAAGAAAAGATTCTTACTCATGCTCCAAAGCTTGTGCAGCTGTTATTCGTTTCCGAGGATCATATCTGCACATAAATCCACAAACTGATATTAAATGTAAAATCACTAATGTGTCTTCATAGTAAAGCTTAAGCTTTTCGGTTAGTCAGTTTATAACCTACTATTAGAGCCTCAGTGGTCAAGTAATCTAGAGTTCAATCATTGTCACCCCAACACTTACAAGTAAAAAAGTTGAAACTCGATAAAGACAGGCTGGCTTGTGTGATCCACACTTCAAAGACAAATGACTTGTTTGGGGAGTGTAAAATATAAAAATACTCGTGTAACTTCACTCTAAAATTTAAGCATAGGGAACGATTGGTTTATGACATCCCCCATCATCTTAAAAAGACAATTAAGAACTAAAACAGGGAATTTTGTGTTGAAACTGAGTTGATATAGTATGATATAGTATGATGAGTTGTACATGTTGCAGAAGACATGCACAAAACCTTATGCATACAGTCTAATACTAAATTATAATCCTAACTAAATAAAGAAAAAATAAACAAATACAATAAAATACTAATCCTCAAACGTGATGCAAGATGCTGTAAATTTACATGTTGTAAGATGTTGGATAGACTGCTTAATTTAAGTCGTCCCTAGCCCACCTTAGTTGGGGATTGCAACTTCAAAGATGTTGTTTAAGCTCAAATTGAGATATGACTTAGATAGAGCTTATAAAATTAACAGCCCTCACCTCAAATTCAGTTTTGTAGAGTTTAGTTAGATCGTTATTCCAAATTCTATAATAATATTAGAATCTATCCTAGATACATTGTCAGGTCACCTACATTGTCACACACACTCTATGTACGTAGCCCTAAGTATGAGGGGGATTGTTAGAAATCTGCCTTAAGTGGGGTCACCCTTAGCTCGCCTTGCAGTCTATTTGAGGGTTGCCTAAATTGTAATCTCAAGGGTGGTGTTTAATCTAATATCAACTAGAGATATGGCTTAAATGGAACTTAAAACACTTGGACAATCCTTGCCTATAAGTCAAGTTTGTAGGGTTGATGTAGATTATTAACCTAAATTCTAAGACTTATTTAGCATCGTAAAATGAGCCTTTGAATTCATTGTCCATATCAACAAAGTCCTAGAATTCAGATGACAAATAGGTTTATGGCTCACAGTGAATATTTTACATTGAAAGCATCTGGTCACAGCCAGGAGAGATAGACTGATGTTGAAACAGAAAGAACTAGTGATCATGATTATTAAAGCAACAAAATGTTAACAGGTAGGTGATAATAAGTAAAAGTAATAAAAACCTCAAGCCTACATTTTACAGATCAACACCATGGTAAGGAAAGGAAATGTTTTGGCTCATTTATCCACTCCACTATTTGGGAGCACTAACTCACAAATGTACATAAGTTATTGTACTGCACCTAGGGTTTAATTTTGTATTAAATGGAAAATGAAAAACGTCATTTAAGTTTTGTGTAGGTATAGAAAGATAAATATATATATATATATATTAAATCTACCGAACAAACTTACTCAAGCATCTTTGACAAGAGGTCGTATGCAGGACTTTTTGTAGATAGATGCACAGCATTATAGAGACCGGTGTTGTCACTTTATACCCAAAAAAAAATCCATTAATTTCACAGTAGAAACAAATCAATTTAATTTTAAAATTTAAAGAATGAAGGGTAACTAAAGAAGGGCTACAAATTAAAGAAAAATATCATTCCTACATGAGTGTATGATCACATTAATAATGAAAATTGACAGCACCACCTACAATAGTATCAAAAGATCTTACTATTTGTGTCCTTGTATATGTTGCACATCCTGTTGCCAATGGGGAAGACTTGCCAACGAAGGCCACTTTTCTAATGTGGGATGGCCTGGCACAGTAACAATGTCCTGTGATATAGGTCTAGAATATTTGTCAACAGAATGAATGTCCACCAGCAGGGAAAATGAAAAAAATTATGCAGATAGTTACCTAAAACCTTAAATATCTTGTCAAGTTGGTCAAGCTGCACAGGTGGAACAACAATTATGAAAAATCCAAAAGACAAAGCTAGCACTGATAAACAAATTATTTCAGCACCAACCCAAAGAAAACTAAATCTATAGCACAGTATTCAACTACAGAATCAGAAAGCTATAACTTATTGCATCAAGTACCTGAAAGGGATTTGATGTAGCTTTGACTTCTGCCCCTTGAAATAGTGGCTTCAAGGTCAACAACTCAGCAAAAATGCATCCCACAGCCCACATATCTAAATGTATATTTAAGGAAAAATGACTGGGTACTGGACCATTTTTAGAAGAGTGGAAAGATGTTATCCCAGTGATAAGCTCACACCAAACACCCACACGGATAAATTAAATGTAAACATTATTTCAATCTTGTGGAAATCACCAATTCAGCGAAATCATAACTCATTGAAGAGCGTGTCTTGAGTAAAACTAGAGACAACAACAGAACCACGAAACATGCACTGAAGCTAGCTATTTCACAGAACAGAAATTCATTGACAGGAAAATATGGAAAAAAATCACCTTGATACCCAATACTTAAAAGAAAGTAAAACTTCAATAAAGGGATACCAACAGCACTGGTATAATGTTTTGCTCCAAGAAGCAACTCAGGTGCACGATACCAAATAGTTACAACAACCTGCAAGTCAGTATCTCTTATATTCAGGAAACCACCAGATAGTCAAAGCTCATGACAAGCTGATAATTTTGAGAAAATATTAATATTGCACACTGACTTCTGTTTACAGGGATTTTTTTTTTATAGTACAAAGTAATTACAGGATAGTTCTAACTGTTAAATTAAAACAATAAATATTTAAGAGAGGCTGGTTATAACTGTCAAAGGGAGTGGAAAAGGAAGGAAATGATGCCAAAGAGAGTGGAAAGTGAAGGGAAAGAAAGAGAATGAAAATAGAAAAGAAGATAATTTTTTTATTAATTATTTCTATTTATTATTTCAATATTATTTTTATTATTGTAATATTATATTTAAATTATTATTATTATAATTTTTTCTTCAAAATTGATGACTTTCTTCATATTTCTGCAAAGAAAGTATTTCTTCGCAAAGGTGCCATCCCCACGCTTCTTGACTTTCTTCCCTAAATACTAACAGGACATAACTAAAATAATTATACTAGCTAACTATTCCATTGTTTAGTAAAGGGGTTTTACACTCACAAACACGAACCACATGAAGCTTTTAGGTTAAACTGACAGTTGTCTACAGTCACCAATCATTTAAATTAGCAACAAAATCATTTATTGCTAATTTAAATTATCATTGACAAGTGTAGCAGATCACACGTCCAACAGAAGGTTTTTCAATTTAGGTTCTTTTATATACATATTAGAGTAGTTTATATCCTCTGGTGAGAACCAATTTGAACAACGTTTAGAATATGTACCTATTTTTTATTTTCTATTTCATTCACAGGCATTACAAATTTCGGACGAGGGTTTTACAGTGGAATACAAATTTTGCTAAAGGCCCCCAGTTTTCCAGATATAAACAAATCATACCCCATTATCAGATAGTGGCTTAAGAGGAGCTTGATATATCCTTGCAAGTCCAAAGTCAGCAATCTTAACAACTCCATGCTCCTCTCCTTCACCCATAACCTGACCAAAGAAAGATCACTCAATTAAAAAGTCAAATGCACTAATCAAAACTTGAGAAACAGAGTTCAAAATTTGAAATAAGAACAACTACACATGTATTGCAGTAAAAGTAGTCAATGTACAGCAATGAGGAAGCCAAAACCGTACCAATATATTTGATGGCTTCAAATCTCGGTGTATCATCCAATTACTACAGGGGCAAAAATGCAAAAAAATAAAGTCTATTTACAAAAAAAAAAAAAAAAAAAAAAAAAAAAAAAAAAAAAAAAAAAAAAAAAAAAAAAAAAAAAAAAAAAAAAAAAAAAAAAAAAAAAAAAAAAAAGAGTGATGTTTCATATTCAGTAATTCAGACCTGTGCAGATAACTCAATCCATTGAGCAACTGCCAGAGCAAAGACTTAACAGTGTATTGATTAATGGAATGGTTGAGTTTGTCCCTGTGATGCCTAATAATTTCCTGCGAAATTTATAACTTCAATTTCTTATTTCACACTCAAAAAAAAAACAAAAAGGCGAAAAACGCCCTCGAAATAACGGAATACCGACATAGAGATCGTGCTCGGCGTAATCGAAGGCGAGGTAGAGCGACATGTCGGCGTGGTTGATGTGGACATTGACGAGCTTCACGACGTTCTCGTGCGTAATCTCCCTCAACAACTGCAGGAAAAGAGGAGTGAGAGGAAATTGCAATTGGAAGTGAAAGTGAACGAAGCGGACAAAAAATGATACCATGATTTCTCGGATGGCGGTGGGGGAGACGCCGTCGCCGTCCTTGGACTGCTTGAACTTCTTGATGGCGATGGATTTGGAGGGAGAAGGGGTTTTGGTTCGGGCAAGGAAAACGAGGCCGTAAGTGCCTTCGCCGATTTTACCTAACAGATCGTACTGCTGCACCCACTCCGCCCTGCTCCACCGGCTCCCACTTCCGTCACCCATGACCACGACGGAGAAGAAGAAGAAGAAGAAGAAACCTCTTGTTCGATCACGAGGGATAAGCGAATGTCAAAATTGAAATGGTTTTGTGTATTTATTTATTGGATAAATTTCGGTCCAAAAGTGTTTCATCTTAGTCATTAAAGCAACATGGTGTTTAAAAAAAAATCTTAATGTCAACCAAAAAATATTCAATGTTTTCCTTTTTAGTAAAAGAGGTGTATTAGAATTAACCATGTAGCATATTATTAGTACATGTGAAAATTTAAGTTCTACATAAATAAATTTTGTAAAGTGGAAGTTTTTTTTTTTTTTAATTTAGTCCTTAGCATGGATGATTAGTAAACATATCAATATTTTACTTTTTTTTTATAGCTTTTCTTGTTATGCTTTCACTATCGTCTTTACATTAAAATATGTCTTTAAATACCGTAAGAACTTAAAAGTAAAGTAAGTTAATTAAGAATTTTAGGCAGTGAGTAATTATTGAGCAGAAAAATATTTTTAGTATAGTGTTTAAATTACTTTTCATGCATACTTAATAAGCTTTTATTATTATTTGAGTGTTTATTTTATTGTTCTACCAGCGTTGTTAATCTTGTCGGAGAAAAGGAGGGTGTTGCGTTGTTTTATTATTATGTTGATTTTAATTTTTAAAAAGTTTGTGATGGCATGAAGAGAATACTCGTATAACTTTAAAATATAATAATTATTATTATAATTAAATTGATCAATATAAATTCTTAGATAATTGTTCAAAAATTTGATATAAATTAAGTTTAAGTTCTAAAACTACCTCAAATAAAGAAAGAACGTTGTCTTTAGTTATAAAATTAATACTCTAACATAAACTTCACATCAAATAGAGAAATAAGATTGAAGGACTCAACCTTTATGCATCTACCAAATATACCTGAAAGAAAAACTAGCTATGAATTGAAATTTGGATAAATTCGTTTACTGCTGAAATTCCATGAGCTGTGTGACCTCGTTTTTTTTATTAACTTGTTAATAAATAAATTATTAATATATTTATAATCTTAATCCCTAAAAAAACTTAAAAGTTGGTATAGATTGATAATACTTTTATTTAAATTGAAAATTTAGTTTGTAAATTTGTATGAGTAGTGTCTTTAATTTAGTTAATAATTACTCCTTTAGTTGAACAAATAAGATCGAATACATATCGTGTAAAAATTTTAGTTACATACAATTTTAAGATATTTATAAAGTTTCTAATGTTTAACTTTAATTAAATAAAATATATTCATTTCATAAGCGTAACAATTATTTTATATGTTTCTTTGGTCAAATAAATCTAAACTTAAATAATGTAAAAAATATTTTAAACTCAACATTGAACTTTGATATTAAGACTCCACACACCTTATTGAATTTGAAATTATAATTTGATAAGATGGGTGAAATCAAAGTCAAGATGGATAAAAAATTATGTGAAAGAAAACTAAAAAAATAAGAAACAAGGAATGAAAATAAAGGAAGGTAGCTATGTCTTTGCTAATAATTTAGGTTTAATACAGGACTTAATTGAAAAATTAAAATGGTAAATTGAATGTCTTAATATTGGGACATCATAATTCTTGAAAAAACCAAAAACAAATAAATATCAACTTGCATTTTAGATGGTAACCTGTACAATTTTAATTGCCAATTAGAAAATAAGCATAAATGTTAACATTAAAGAGACCTGTGATAACGCAAGGATGAAATGAAATAACTTGTTTTTTTGTCACTTGTTCTTTATTTATTGTAAGGATACAAAATATATTTAATATTTATATTTATTATTTGCCATTTCATTCATTGAGAATAAAGAGCATTTAATATTTAGTGTATATTATTCAACATTTCATTTATTGTAAGGATAAAAAATATTTACTTGTTTATTGTTTAATATTTCATTAATAACTCTTTTGACAAAAATAGTATAAACATTAATTTATTTATTTATTTAATTAGAGCTTTTAAGCACAACAATCAAGAGTAAAAAAAAAAAAGTCAATCATAAAAAATTGTAGTTTTTATCGCAAGTAAATATGAAATATATTATTAAAACAATATTAAAGTGAAATATAAAAATAACCTATAAATTTGAATTTGGAAATACATGATATTAATTAAACAACGATCAAAATTAGAAACAATTATACATTGCAATAAAAGATTAACAAGAAAAAAAAAAGACAAAAAAAAGGCAGATTGTGGGGTTGGGTAAGTCGACTTATTTTTTCCATGTGTCATTATGAGTTGCGCAAAATACATTTTTATGGATTAATAAGTTAATAAATTCTAATATAATTTTAGTGACAAAATCTTGCCCTATAGATATAATATGGAACTTAAAAGGCTATATTATAACTTGAGTGATACATTTGTGATGAAAATAACAAATTCAAACCTTTTTTTTTTTTCTCAAGCAATTACCTAATGTTTCATTGACGTGGTTTGATATATTGAGCGAGCAAGTTTTAAAATCTAATTCAAAGATCTTTCATTCCATCGCTTCAACAATTCAAAACCCTAAACAATTAATCATTACTTTATTTACTAAATTAAAAAAAAAAATTTGTTTCAATATTTATCTTACTTAAATCTATACTATAACTTAAGTGATTAGATGGATGATTAAATATATTTTATGCCTATCTATAATAACTTTTATCTCTTAAATATTATTTGATCGTTTGACACTCAAACAGAATCTATAAAGTTAAAAAAAAAACATATAACACAAAATTTTATAAATATTAATCCAACCAGTTTTAACACTGAAACAGCTATTATATCTTAAATACAACTTATCATACAACTAAATCCACAACTTTATGAATTATTGAAATATATTTAATCATAACTCCATCGAACAGGTATAAACAATAATTTGAAATCACATTCAACTGAGATACTTATATATCAAATTATTAACACACAATTTCAAAACACAAGAACTATCACAAAACAATTTCCTAATCTTAGTTGAATATCTTTACTCTTACCTTGTTTATTTCAAAGTATAACAAATTTTAAGATAAAATAACAAAACTGATATTGCATTAAATTCTTGATACACCTTAAAACATCTCACCTAATCAAAAAAAATATTCATAATAAAGTAACCTAAATTAAATAAAAACTTATAAAACTAAGATACTTACATCAAGTTAAATTTTAATTAACTAAAAAATGTCAATATGCGATTATCTCCTATTTGAAAAGTTTGAGAAAATCAATAAGAAATAGTTTTAAGACCACTAGTTATTATAACTTTAAAAAAGCTATTACATAACTGAGTTTAATATTTAGATTAATGAACTTTAAAACAATAAATGCAGCCATTATCCTTTCACTCAAATAGAAGTCAAACTTTTTCCATGATATTTTTATAATATATATACATTTTATCTTCACTGAAATAACAGTCAACAGTAAATTTATACACTCTCCATTCATTAAAGAGTCAAATATTTTATTTGTGTTGACAAATTTAATTATAAAGAATAAGTGAAAGCCTATATAGGATTGTGATAAAAGCATGCGAGCTTTTCACTTGAGATCATATATATAAGATCTAATTTATGCCCTTATATTAATAAAAATTAAATTGTGAAAGCAATGAAAATTTACCCAAGATCTTAAGATGAGATTTGCCACTAAAGCAAAACTTAGATAAGATTTTATATCTATATAACATGACAGGATCCACCAAAAATAAAATAAAATATAAAATTTAGATATTGCATTAAATATGCTATAAATTCTATCTGACATTTTTCAGTTATTTAAACAAATATTTAAAACTATCAGTTTTGTTATTTTCAATGATTTTCAATTGATCTTAAGAAATTATTGGAGAGTAATCATCCTATAAAGATTTTAGAAAGAAAATGTAGCTAGTACTTCTCTAAAAAGAATTCTATATGTATATTTTTTTTCAAATAAAGAAGTTATAAAAGCACTTGAATTCTTCCATATAACTTAAATATTGGTTCATTGCATTTAATTATCATGTCTAATTAACATAAATAGATGATGCAATTTTCGTAATATCGTCAATGTAAGAATGGGCGTGGTTAAACTTGAAATAAGTATTTTTGATATTAACAATAACAAAATGACTCAATTTTAAAAAAGAAATGTATTCATTTTATTAAATTAAAATAATCACATTAAGAAAAAAAAACACAAATAAAATCTCTCTTATTTATTTATTTATTGAATAAGTACATTTTAAAAGTAATTATTTTTAAAAAAAATATCACTAACCAAAATGATATGACTAGAGATGAGGAGAAAGGGGAGGGAGAAACCGTGGAAGCAGAACAGCCTCAAAGCTTGTGACTAAGGCTTGCCTCACTTCTTCTACTCTCTTTTCTGTTTCTGTTTCCTTCCAACCTTTCTTCTTTCTCTGGCGATGAAACCAAACCGAATTCAATTTCAGTGACTCAATTGAATTTCGTTGTATATGCTTCTCGCTTCGCAGATGAGAATGTCGCTCATTGCGTTAGCTGCACCCGCATCTCCCACTCTCGTCGCTTTTCACCGTGTGTTCTCTTCTTCCTATAAGTGTTTGGAATCTGAGAGAACTAATGGAAAATTATCGGAGTTCTCTTTTCTACTTATAATTGTTAATTACTATCAATTTCATTCTATTAATGGATCCACATTCTCTTTTGCGGTTTCAGGCGGAGCGAAGCAATGGAGCGCGCTATTTCCGAGAAGTAGGGGAACTGGTTCGTCCTTGTTCGCAAACTCTATCGGGAAACGGTTTCGATTGCGGTTTTTCGCGTCCGGAAATAATGGCGGCGTTGCGGAGGAGATATCTGAAGCCGAAAAAGAGACTACGAATTTTGCGTGGCCTGATAACAAGGTTTCTAAGTGTTACTTTTTCTCTTTTGGAAATCGTACCTATTTGGATGTGTGATTGGCCTGGGGAACCTGTGTTCCTGGTTTATGTTTGAAATTTGGTGGTTAATTTGAGACGAGAAAAATATTATCTGATTGCAGAAACCTAGGGTGTGCATATTAGGCGGTGGATTTGGTGGTTTATATACTGCTTTAAGGTTGGAATCATTGGAGTGGCCTGATGATAACAAACCACAGGTAAGTTGTCTTCAAATAAATATCTCGTGGAATTTCATTTCGTGTCACATAGAAGTTTGGTTTGATAGGCATTAAAACTCTGTGATTGCTTGTTCTAGTATACTCAGTGTCTGTGTTTAATTTTAATGCAATGGATATATAAATGCAATGCAAGTCACCACGGGTTTTTTATTCTTCTTATTCAGCATTTTGCATAGTTGTTTCCTACTCGTGTCCTTTGTTGAAGATATTGCTTGATCCTTTGAATTACAAGTATCTTACTCCATGTGCCAATGTATTTCCCACATTTTTCTGGCCGTTTTAAGTCCCTCACTTGTTGCCCCTCTCAATACCAGCTTCTTACCTTGAACAAAAAAACTGCATGGACAACTTATCAAAGTTCCATGTAATATCCCCCCTAGAATAACCAAACACTGAACTCCGAGTACCACATCACAACATTCCAGGGGTATAATAAGCATACCTGAAGTAAATTTAGTGTTTTGGATTGTCCAAGGAAACTGCTTCACAGTAGAAGTCATGGCTACCCCCGCTCAATAAGCGGCTGCCACACTTAAGGTAGGAATATCGGTTATATGACAACCCAATTTCTTAGCTGCTTCCTAATCTAAAAAATTATGAATATTTCCACTGTCAATGAGTACATGTAAAGGTTTCTTCTTATAATATCCAGTTACTCTCATCGTTTTCAAGCTGGCTATACCTGTACTAACTGAAATTTGAGGCTCCAAAGTACTACGATCTTCTTCAGTGACATCAAACTGATCTACATTTTTGTCATTAGTATCACTTATCTCCATGACATGAATCTCAAGCTTTTTGTGTGTAAAAGCATGTGCAGGGCTATATGGTTCATCGCAAAAATAACAGTCCCTTAGATCTCCTCTCAGCCATAAATGCAGGGGTTAGTTTTTTATTAGGTCGTCTTTGATTTGTACTGAGATGAAGTTGTGAATTCGGAGGCTTATGTATAGGATTAGGTGTGGGCAAAATAGCCGTTGTACTAAAGTGTGTTTTCTGGATTTTAGGAAAGGTTTTGGTATGTATGTTTGATTCATACAATTTAGCCAACTGAAATGCCTTTCTTACATCTTTAGGTTGAAACATTCTTAGTGTCATTTGAATATCCTTCTTTAAACCTACTAAAAAACAGCTTAATAAGTGAGCATCACTTAGGTCTAATGGAGAAGTGACTGCATCAAATTGATCATGATACTCCACCATAGTTCCCTGCTGCCTTAACTTCATAAGTTTTGACATTGGATCGTCGGATACTTCACCAAAACGATTGATTAATATTTTTGTAAGCTTAGTCTAATTAGGAAGGTTACCTCTCGGAAAATTCTTCAAAAAAGAGGTATGCCACCGGAGTGCCTTCCCTTCGAAGTGGATTACCTCTAATTTCACTAAAAAAAATCCTCTGGAATGCTACTAATTGCAAAATACGTTTCACATCGGTAAATCCATTGCTGAATCGCATCACCATCAAAACACGGAAAATCAATTCATGCAAACTGCGTTCCACAAGAATAATTGGAATTTGAACGACGTTCTCCTATATGGGGAGTTTCTGAGATTCACTGCTCAACCGAAGAATCAATTGCTTGCCAAATCAAAATGCAATCTCAATTAAACATGCTTCGAGTGTTGCAGTGATCGTGTTCTCCAACTGCTCCCCTTGTTCATGCATCTCCGCTTGATCAAGAGTCACATCTGCCACAAAAGCCGATGGAAGGTCCAAGCTTATACCACTAATGAAGGTAGAACTAAGAATAGAAACTATTCGAAGAACTATAAAACTATAGGGTTTCCAATTGTAAGAATAGAATAAGAAGAATTGTATTGAATTCAAAAGAGGAAATTACAAAGGTCATTGATAGAAATTTTTAGCTACCAAGCTGAACTTTACAATTTGTTATTTATAAGGGTGCATTGCACTGACCAACTCACAATGCACTATAGAATTCCTAACAGAATTACTAATTGTCTATCACGTGTATGCCACGTGGCTCCTTTATTAAATGCCTACATCATGAGCCCTGTTGTGTTGCAACGTTTATCCAAGATGCAGTAAGGGTTGATATGCTTACATGTTAAGGAATATGCCACAATAAAATTAAGCTGCGCTGATGAGTACTAATCTCATAAGTCAGTTTTCTAGGATTTAGTTAGACCTAAACTCAAATTATAAGATGGTATTAGAGCAAAAAATATTCAAGGAAATCACAACTTTCTCACTAACCACATGACCGTGTTTCTATGATAATACCACTTTTGTGGGTGAGGGGAAGACTGAAGAGAACCCTAACGCAAATAAATTCTTAAAGTAATACTTTTCAAGTCAATTTTGTGGGTGTGAGAACCCCAAGTGCGCCACATTGTTATTTGCATTTTGAGTTTTTCCAAAGATTCCATGTCCAATTTCCTTTACCATAGTGAAACTTGTGATGGGTCCCCAATGCACCATAGTGTGGATACATTACACAAAATTCGTTGACTCTTTTCTCATAACCATAGTTCGAAGCAAAGGTTGTTTGGATTGGAGAGGGTTGTGCCAAAGACTATTCTTCAAATCATTAAAGTGCCATACTTGGCTAAAGAAGATTTTGTTAGTCACTAGAAGTATCACATATTCCCAAGAGCATATTTCACGTGATATATCCAAACTATGATTGTATTGGGGAGTTATCACAAGTTTCAATGGTAAAGGAAATTGGAATGTGTGACCTTCAAACAATTCAAAATGCAAATAAGATTGTAGCACATCGGCATCCTTTGTGAAGGAAATTTTGGTTTGGCTCAAGGAGGGTTTGCCTCTAATATTGGGGAGGGGGGCTTGGTCAAGTTAGCTTCTAGCAGTACTGTTCACTAATAATGGAACTCTAGAGCAGAAAATATTTAAGGGAATCCGCAACTGCCTCAATAATTACTTGACCATGTTTCTGAGAAAATGATGATGCTACTTCAATTAATGAGCGCAAGATTGAATAGAAACCTAATTCAAGTGAATTCTCAATCTTTTCAAGCCAATTTTGTGGGTGCTAAAACCCCACGGGTGCCACATTGTTATATGAATTTTGAGTTTTTTCAAAGATCCCATGTCCTAATATCCTTGACCATAGCTAAACTTTTGATGATTCCCAATGGAACAAGAGCAGAAAATATTCAAGGTTCCCCAAATTGCCTCAGAATCTACCCAACAATGTTTCAGAAAATGATTATGTTGATTCAATTGGTGAGGCTAATGCAAATGATTCTTAAAGTCAGACTTTTCAAGTTGGTTTGTTGGGACTAAGTTAAATCCAAACACAAATTATAAATTTCATGCTTCATGAAAATGAAAAATATGCAAAAAAACATGATAATGTCTCATTGTCATGTTCACTTTTTGAGAACTAACTTTACAAAATGTAAAATAAATGCAGCAAAAAAAATTCTTATCTTAATATGTGAGATTGATCACACATTACCAATCAAATTCATTGGGATATTTTTTATCTCTTAACAAATTACCACAGTTCAATAAACAGCAGAAGGGGGATGATTAATCCATTTTTCTTTCAATAACAGACATACCGTGAAGAACGAGGGGATATACTAATCTGTAAATTTACTGCCTGTTCAGAATCATAACCATGTTAAACTTAAAACATGCTTCGAAATTTCAAGAACCAATGATCACATAAGAAGATATGTTCACTTTAGCTCACTGTTATGTTGACTTAATAAGTGACAATTTATTACGCAGCTAAACCTAAAGCTGCTAGTTCTTGCTTTTACATTCCTTAGCTCAGGATAGTCCTCCAATTCAATTCATTCAGTTGTGTGGCTGTTGATACAAAAGCCATGACACAAGGAACTTAGGAGCCCGTCTCAACAAGAGGGGAAAAATAGCTCAGCAGTATCTTTATCATTTGCAAGCGATTGTTTGATTAGAAGTTATGTTCTTCTTCTCATAGAACTATGATTATGACGTCTTATATGCATGCCTGGTGACTTAATTGTTAGGGCTTTATGCACACCTTTTGTTTACTTGTTTATAAGATAAATTCTTTATCAAATATGGAGCAGATTATTCTTGTCGATCAGTCTGAACGTTTTGTTTTCAAGCCAATGTTGTATGAGCTTCTATCTGGAGGTATGTATTATTAAACCTGAGCAACATTTGCCGTTTTCTTCTTTATTAAAAAATGATTCAATAGAATTACATTACATTATGATGTGTAGAAGTGGACGAATGGGAAATAGCTCCTCGTTTCTTAGATTTGCTGGCAAACACTAGTGTGCAGTTTTTCAAAGACAGAGTAAAAGTTTTGCATCCCTCTGATCATTGGGGAATGAATGTATCCAAAGCATCTACATGTGGAGGAACTGTTCATCTTGAAAGCGGCCTTCTTATTGAATATGACTGGTACAATCTGTACTTTTTAAGTACATCTGTTTTTTTTGGTTATTTTCTTGTGACACACTTAAGTTTATGCCTTTTGATACTGATTAGGATGTTTGGGTTGGATCTCTTTAATGTAGTTAGCTGAAGTGTTCTTTTGTGTACCTAAAGCATTTGAAAGAGAAAGGAAGTTTGCTTATTGTTAAATGAAATGGAAATACATTTATATTCTTATGGCAAATAGAATAGCATCATTTCCGTGATTTGAGCCTTTTCATTTCTTCACACTGGACAGCCAGGCTGGTTCTTGCATTAGGCTCTGAAGCTAAACTGGATGTTGTACCAGGGGCAGCAGAATTTGCAATTCCTTTCTCAACGCTAGAAGATGCACGTGTGAGTGCATGATAGGGTGGTCTATTATTCAATATCTCAGGAATAGATTCGGCCTTTTTTCTTGCCATCTTTGCATTGCGCTGATTTGTATGCTGGTCTCTTGTCGCAGAAAGTCAATGATAAATTAACAACATTAGAGAGAAAGACCTTTGGAAAGGACGTTCAAATTAGTGTGGCTGTTGTTGGTTGTGGTTACTCGGGAGTTGAATTGGCTGCAACACTAGCAGAGCGATTACAAAACAGAGGAATTGTGAGAGCAATTAATGTTGAAACTATGATCTGCCCAAATGCACCACCGGCAAACAGGGAAGCTGCACTAAAAGTAAGTTGTTTAGATATTATATTCTATGCTTGTTGGAACTTGGATATTCGTTTTGTACATGGCAGAAAATCATATGTAATTAGGTGATGATCCACTAAGATGTTGATTTTGTATTTCCTTCTATGGAAGTCAGCAAGATACCCTTCTCTGTTCAATTTTTTCTTTGCCTATTTCATGTTAATAACGGAGTTAAGCCAGATATTTAGAGCTTTAAGCGTAATTTTTAAATGTTGAATAAAATATAAATTGTCTAATAACTTCAAAAAATATATGCTTAAATTTAAACATGATTGTTTATTGCTTGGGTTCAGGAAATGTAACCCAATTAATTATATATGAGGGAAAGATAATCCTTGCTCAAATAATGTAATTAAGTAACACTTCAAGGCAAGATGATCCTCGCTTAAATTACGTGTTTTGTTTCTGTCTTTGGTCGGACGTAGGCAACTAATTGAAACTAATTTCTTTGCAGGTTCCATGATACTTAAGTAAACATGTTTAGTAAATTAGTCCTTTTATAAGGACTTGAAAATTGTAGGTGAATCTTTATAAATTTTCTCTTAATTTCTTTTGATGCTATAAGTACTCTTACAATTTCAGGCTAAAAAGGTGCTTTTTGGAATTTTCTCAAAAACATGGAGTGCTACACAGAAATATAACCTAATACTTTGCCTAAAATATTCTGAAGAAGAAATTTTGAGCAGTTTGAAATTATAAAATTTCCTTCCACGTAACTTCACTAGTTAAGATCCATTTTACAGTAAATTTCTTAGAGCCATCAAAGCAATAGCCATAATTGAATGCTACATCGGTGCCACACGATGAGATTGGATAACCAAATGTTTTTCAAACCTTCAAACTGAGTACTTGAAGTCCTGCCTTCAATGTTCTCAACTAAGGCTGCTTTAGTTTTTGCATTCCATTCAATTAAATTCCTCTAGCCTTGGTTCCTTACCTATGTTATGCACGTATAGCTTCTGGTTTCTGAGAAACATTGTCCTATGCATGTTAGGTTCTTTCATCAAGGAAAGTCGAACTTTTATTGGGTTATTTTGTCCGCTGTATTCGGAAGCTCAGTGAAATGGAATCTTCAGATACCTTGACAGGGGGCGATGAAATCAGTACTGAAGCAGCACCTGCTTTTGATAAATATATATTGGAGCTACAACCTGCTGAAAGGGGAATGCAGAGTGAAATCATCGAAGCAGATCTGGTATTGTGGACTGTTGGAACCAAACCTCCTCTTCCTCAGCTAGAACCTTCAGATGCACCATTTGTAATTCCACTCAATGCTCGAGGACAGGCTGAAACAGATGAAACACTCCGTGTTAAGGGTCATCCCCGGATATTTGCCCTTGGCGACTCGTCCGCATTAAGGGATTCAAGTGGACGGATACTTCCAGCCACTGCACAGGTGGTAACTGCTGCTTGAAATCCTATGTGATAATACTATGACATGTAAATAAAATTTTCAGTATACTGTCATTTTCTTATTGTTTCCCCTTGCCTTGCAGGTTGCATTTCAGCAAGCAGACTTCACTGGTTGGAATCTGTGGGCTGCAATCAATGGGCGTCCACTTTTGCCATTTAGGTACTTACTTTTGCCATTTGGGTACTTAACTACACACTCTTAAGTCCTAACACTATACTTGTTCCTCATGGGGATGCCAGGTTTCAGAATCTAGGTGAGATGATGACCTTGGGAAGAAATGATGCTGTCATTTCTCCGAGTTTTATTGATGGATTGACATTAGAAGGACCTGTTGGTCATACTGGTAAGTCAGCCCCTATGCACATCTCTTCATTATGTTAGTTACTTACTAAATAAAATAGCAAAAAAAACAGGTTTGAGTTTTTCTGTTTTTGCAGCGAGAAAGATAGCTTACTTGATCAGGTTACCAACAGATGAACATAGGCTTAAAGTGGGGATTAGCTGGCTTACAAAATCTGCCATTGATTCAGTGTCATCGCTGCAAAGTACCTTGTACAAGGTCCTTTCGGGCTCATAGCTTCCGAAAGAATCAGAGAGCTTGGCTGAATTGCAGACTCAGCAACTCTAAGAGAAGATCGAGTACAGCTATTTTTTTATTGACAATCTGTTTCCTAACATAAATTTGGAGATGTAGATATGGGCATGCAAACGCCGGTATATATTTCCGTTACTTGTGGATAATAAAAGAAATGGAATTGCAAGAATTGTTTTCGGGGGTTCTATTAATTGGAAGGATCTGCATTATTCAATTTTAGACACGGGTTTTGCTAACATTGTGATATTGGCTACTCGGAGCCAAATATCTGACAATATTTTTTATTTATTTAAACTGATTTTAATAACATACTCATTCAACATAGTTAATATCTTTCATTACTTGGTAGGTAGACATGTCATTCTTTATCCCTTTGTTCAGTTGAGAGGACTTCAGAGGGTGGGGGGGTTTGGTGGAAGAGATTTTTTTTTAAAAAATAGTAGGATTATAGTATTTTCTTTGTTTATTTTTGTTTATCCTTTTCTGTGTCCCATTTTTATAATTTTCGACCAAATATCTTTAATTTTTATTTATTTTCATTTTATCAACGTATTTTTATTCCAACGCATTCTTTCCTCTATTAATAAAGCATGTTTATTTTATTTCGTCTAGAATATAAGAAGGGAAAAAGCTTAAGCATAGTTATCTAAAATATGAATATAATCTAATTCGTTTATACGAACACAATCTAATTAAATTGAATGAAATTAAATCATCTTTCACTCAATTACAAATACTTTTTAAGTTTTTTTATTTTTTTCCTATCTGGCTCCTATAAAGATAATTTATAACTTTTTTAATTAGTAAAAATTAAAACAGAATAAAAAAGATGAAATGACCGTTGCCTCAGCATCTATAAAGAAAAAAAAAGATATCAATGTACATTTGAAAACAAATATAAATCCCATATTAAGTTTTACAAATATAAATTATGAAAATTTAAGTGAAAATTGAAAACACAGTAAAAGAATAATATCAAATCTTCTAGAAAATAAATATAAGTATTTATAAATAAAAATTTACAATTTTAATACAAAATTTTTAATTTCATTAATTTGGTTTAAATTCCGTTAATGGTTAACCTTTGTTCTGTAAATTTAAAGTTTTTAACAGTTTCTAAAAGATTGATTATATATTAATGTTAATTTTTTTTAATAAATATAAGAGACAATTTATATTAACAAACTAACATAATTAAAAAAATAATTATTATATTAAGATTGTATTTTTTTATTTTAATAAAAATAAAATATATTTATTGTACTGAAGTGACAAGCAATACATCCATTCTTTATCTATCTAAAACTAAAAAAGTTTAATCAGATTTTTAAATATATTTTCAAAAGAGTAGTTTAAGCTATAACTTTATCATTCGTTTAATTGGTATTAATTAATATTTTGCTCCACCCACTTTTAACTGTTTTTTATTTTTAGCCTGATAGTAATTAGATTTCCAATTAAACCAACTGATTGGCTCTAGCCTTTTTGTCATTGCACAAATCATTGAATTGATATGTTGGATACATTTCAAATTAAGATGCTAAATTGTGCTAACCTTTTCATGAAATGACTTAATAATAAAGCTAAAAAAATGAAAACAATTTATTATATTTTGTTTTGTTTATTCGTTTGTTATCTGTAAATTGAGCACATTTTAGTTTATAAAATATTACAGATTCAAATTTAATTATTGAATATATAAAAAATGTGACAATTATGCATTGTTGTAAAATTACATACATATAATCATTTTGTAATCAAGCAGTAGTGTCAATCTAATACTAAATTATATTATTCAACAATCAACTTAACATTACCTTTTAAATTAAAAGACCAATTTATCATTAAATTATATACCAAAAATGTAATTATTCTATCTTTTTCCATTTAAATATTAAATCAAAATTTTTATATTTAAACTTAATTACATCTGTTCACTTCCTTACGTTAACATGATCATTTACCTTCTTTATCTTCTCTCTCTTCAATTATGGGGAGAAGGTATAGATAAGACTTTTCTTGCACAATTTTCTTGGCTAATAGTTCTAGTGTATGAACTTGCATTGCCCTATTTGGAAACTATGAAGAATTCAAACATTTGGAAAGATTCTATTTTTAGAGAGACTGCAACAGAGATCATTCATCATTAGGACATGACTTGGCCTTATACTGTCATTAAGGGTCCCCATGGCAGTTGGAATACCTCACATGTTTGCAAATCCAGAAAGATCTAAATCAAATTCATTTTTCAGCCACAACTTTGAATAGCAGAGTCAGAATAGTTGGTGTTGAAGAGAAAGTTTATTGTTATTTTGTAATTTCTTAAAATGAACAAATTGTAAACAAATTATAAAATTAGGGAAGTTGTATATTTATTTTGCAATTTTAACTTTTTATTTTTCACAATTATGTTTTGGTATAATTTTAGTTATTTCTTTTTGTATTGAAATTGTGCTTATTAAATATACTTTTAGTATAAAAAGATTAAAAATCATGTTTATTAATTAAAGGTAAAAACAAAACTTTAATAAAAGAAATATGAAACAAAAGTATGTATATCAAACATAATTTTTATATGAATCAGGGACAAATCAAACTTTCAAAGTATGATTTATTTAATTTTGTAATTTCCTTACAATTTGCCTATTTTAATAATTTTCTTAAAATAATTATATGAGAATGATAAATTTTTGGCTTCTAAAAGAGGGCAAAAGCTTTCTAGACTTATCTTCTTGCTTTCTGAGTGGAAAAAAAAACTCAAATATCCATTTTTTTTTCATCTACAGTAGTTGATACCAATGACCAAGTTTTATTTGTTTATATAGTAACTAAAATATTAAGTGTGAGGACTAAGTTTTCTTTGTTTAATTTCCCAACTGAAAGTTGTCACCATC
>Ga0209700_104581_pt1 | contig 24641 bp, 13 predicted proteins | sample SiratroredBW_FD_187528 | JGI IMG/M metagenome (GOLD analysis project Ga0209700, IMG submission 187528) | Root nodule microbial communities of legume samples collected from California, USA - Siratro red BW (SPAdes) (version 2) | ecosystem: Host-associated > Plants > Roots > Nodule | place: USA...
AAAAAAAAAAAAAGAGAGAGAGAGAGAGACAAAAATAGTGGAAGCAATGGAATATTAAATTTGCGAGTAGAATAATAAGAGGAGGTGGTTTTATCTGTGTTCTCTTCCTAGATCTTAGTTTATAACATGGTATAAATAAGAAAAACACACAAATGAGATGAAAATTGGGTTTTCTTATGCAAGTTAAGAGAATGAAAATATGAAAAAAAAAAAGTATATATTGTCATTTATTTTTGCTTATAAAAAAGGTTAACGAAAAACTCTAAATAAAAAAAATCACTAAAGAATCAAATTGCATCCATTAAAATTATGATCAAGAAATGAAGTAGAAAAAAACTATATGTGTAAGGTTGGAGCCATGTTGTATTAAAAATGCATAACTGCGTCACGTGGGTGGTTAAAAGACAAAAATATGTTTAATGAAATATATATTTTATCATACTTTTTCTCTTATTTTTTTGCTCTCTACTTTTCATTTGTTGTAACTGTTCCTTCCCCGCTTCCGGTGTATGAGACCCGGGCCCGCTATTCTCCCTATCAAGAATTGCCTTCACTACTCTTTGTCCCATCACGTCAGTCTTATACAGATTAGTTTTCATTATTCAGATTAGTTTTAAAAGCAATTCATTCTTGTTATTATTTAACTTTATTATATAAAACTTTTAGATTACCCAATTTAAAATATATACTTTTTAAAAATTTTATTTGACTTTGGGATTCTATAAGGTATTTCTGGATCTAAAATTAAATTTTAAACTGTATAATTAGAAATATACATATATATATATATATATATATATATATTTCAGAAAATTGAATATATTTCAAGGTTATGCAATCTAAAAAATATATTTTTTAAAAATTAAATACATTTTAAATTAAGCAATCCAAAATGTATTTTTATATCTAAAAATGTCTTCTTAGTTGAACAATTTGAGATGTACTTTTTAAAATTAAATATATTATGAATTGTGTAATCTAAAAAATATATTTAAATTTATAATTATATTTTATATTGTACAATCTGAAATATATTTAATTTTAGAAGTATATCTCTTATTATTGAAAGTCAAATAAACTTGGAATATCTCCTCCAGACACATTAAGATTATAATACTTAATTATTATTGTTGTTAATGTGTAACATCAGTTATAAGATACAATTGATAAGTGTTTATATTTCTGATCATGTTGAGAGATGATACCAGGATACCACTTTCTACCTTTTTGTTAGTGATATGATGATCATCTTAGATAATATTTCAATACTACTTCATATTCCTATTGTTGGCATTTCTGCACATATGTTACATTGGATTCAATTTTAGCTATGACAATGTTAGTTGATTTGATAAGTTTGGACAGGATGATCCCATGGAAGAGATAAGACAATGTCGTGATGCACATGTGAAACTGAATTGGCTCCATCAAGTGTTTAATAAATGTGGTGTTTGTCAAATATGAGACTATACTACAAGGACCTATTTGCATCATCTTATGGGATGCAACATTTTTTCTTGACAAAAGTATAACGTCAATTAGCATGTTGTACTTGTGTCTCTAACCATATGTGGATGAGTAAGTGGTGGATATTCATGTATAATTGCCACACTAACACATATGTGATGATGCGATTTCATTTGATCAAGAGGTGTTTAAAAAATATTGTAACAATTTGTGAAAACTCATTAAACCTACTCCAGTTAATATATATATATATATATATATATATATATATATATATATATATATATATATATATATATATATATATATATAGTCACATTGTCTTTATTGTTCTCTTTTAAAGTAAATAAATTATTTGTCAACTTCACTAAACTCTTAATCATGTCAACAACATACAATGTTTATTAAATTTTAATTTGTCAACATACAAGTGACTTACTAATATATTAGTGTATGATTCATTAGATTTTAATCTGTCAGCATATAGGTGACTTACTAATATATTAGTGTATGGTTCATTAAATTTTAATCTGTCAGCATATAAGTGACTTACTAATATATTACTCAATTTATATGGGTGCCCTACCTTTTTGTATCTCTTGTACAAACCACTCATTTCACATCTTAATAACATTTTTTTTTGTTTATTTGTTGTATCAGATCTCAAAATGTTAATTAAGTCTAAATACTATCCTATACATCTATTTAAGTGAGTCATATTGAGATTAGCATATGTCATATATTACATTTTTTATATAAATAATAACAAATTTAACTTACCTTATTTGTTAAAAGATTGAACACAATATTCTCGAACTAATTCATCTTCAATTGTCTCAAGTTTCATAATACATATTATCCATATATAACAACTTATCAAACTTTATCTAATATTTTGTTTCAAATTTTTGAATTTCATAATTACTATCAAAGTAATGGTATAATGGTAAAGTAATAAAATACTTGATATTACAAATTTAAAAATAGATAATAAAAAAAACTTTAAAAAATAGCACAAATTTAACTTCCAAATTACATAATTCAAAATTTAGTATTCTAAATTATACAAAATAAAATATAAATTTGACCTCTATATTATGAGATACAAAAATTAAATTTACCTTTTAAATTATACAATTTGAAATAGATTTAGATTTTTAAACTGTATGATTCATAAATAAACATATCTTCAAATTATAAAAGGAATTAAATTTAAAATTATAAACCTAACCAAAATTTGAAAACAAAAAGAGACATTTACATTCCCTTCCTTCACTATATTCAATTCACCTTTAATCCAAAAAAGTCAATATCCACACTGTAAATTCATGCATGTACCCCCACAAACAGGAAATATAAAAAATCCCACTAACACAACAAAATGAATAATCCCTCTGCTGCCATTTAATACCATAAGGACGAATCTATAATTTTAAAATTGATAAAGAAGCATATGGAACTGTGAGAGAAATGGCCTAGAAAGGCATGCCACCCAATAGGCCCCACATCCAATTTTCCCACAAGTTACGAATACTACTACTATTTATTTCAGGGATGAAACTTCGTTCATGATAAAATATTTAAATTTTATTTTTTATGTTAAGAATTTTTTTATCTCACAGGTCGAATTAATATTTTTTAATTTCTTTATATATATGTGCATACTTAGAGTCACAGCCGAAAAAGCAATTTCTTAAACTAACATAGATGAGCAGGGTAAAAAAAATTAACCTAATGCTAACACAAATATAGTACATGATAAATGGATTCTAGACTAATGATTTATCAAATTTAAACAGATTCATCCATAATTAATAATGTCAACTTCAGATAATTTGATTAAAAGATGATAATAAGACAAATGGGGAAAATTACAAGTTTATTTATTAGCATGAAGGAATCAAGAGTTTATCATGATAGTTATCCATTACTCAGTGGAAGAAACTGCATCCATCATTGTCATAAAGACGGAAATTCTGGTAAAAAGAGTAGCACAAATGGATAACAACAAAACAAGTAGGTCCACTATTTAGCAAGGAAAGTTTTTTTTTTGTACTTTAATCACAGAGATATTTTAGAATATTACATCATATTTTTCAACCCCCAATCGCAGATGAAAAATAAAGTAATTAGAAAGAAGAAAACATTGCCTGAAGTTCAACCTACAATAATTAATCCTTTGATTTGATTTGGATTAAAAAGATGTACAAGATTGAAAATATGGGAAGTGCAAGAATGAAAGAAGAAGAGAGATGAAGATAAAGATAAATTTAAGCAGAGAAGAAGCTGTCCGAAGCAGCCATAGCAATTTGGGTCTTGGGCTCCAAAACCTTCCGGAAAACCTGCTTCTTTTCCTTGAGCCTGGATACCATGACTGAAACAGAAGAAAGCAGATCAATTTCTCCACTACCACCGCCACTCTTTTTCAAAATCTTCACCCTCCTCTCGTACTCCTCCGCCACCAAAATAGCAATGTCAGACATCCTAGTATCTGCTGATAATGTTCCTTAAAATGAAAATCTTTTCTTTTGCTTTTCCTCACCCTGTCTAGGCGAAACCAATTTATAAAGCGGAATTTGGGATAAGAATGGAGATGAAACCAACTTGTGAAGTTGTTGTTGCTTGGTTTGTGCTAGTGGGTTTAGTTGTCTGTTTTCACAATACACTTTTTGTGGGTGGGGCACCTTGTTTTCGGGTGAGTGGGGGCGCACACTGAATGTGAAATATATCATATATATCATGCTATTTTTCATTCTATTATTTTCTAATTTTTAAAATGTATTGATATGGTAAATATGAAGTTAAATTTTACCATTTTGATATTTTGAAATAAAAGTTTTGTTCCCAAAACCGGCGTAAGAATCTAAGAATATGTTTCTATGGGCTAAAATATTATGAGTTGAGAATTTAAAATATCTAAAATATCCTTTGGTTTTTCTATTGTCTGTATTGCATCATGACCTATCCATTTCTTTCTTTTCCCTCGGCACTGTCTTTCTCCTCCCCCTTTATCCTCCATCAGCATAATCATGTCCAATAAATTTCACTATTTCTTCTTAACATACTGTGAATATTGTAAAACTTTTAGAATGTCACTTGAAAATTTTTAGAACTTTTTTTCATTGTTCCGGAATGTATAATAACATTTCATAAACTAATTTTTCATAAGAATATTTTCATAAAATAATTATAAAAAAGTGCAGTTGGGGGCAAACAAGTAAAAACAGTAGTAATTTGATAAAATTTCAAAGAATATTTAGTGTAATTCTTTCTAATTATATATAATTTTATTTTATTACTTTAAATATATCTGGATGGATTTATTTTAAATTTAAATCTATAACTTTAGATTTTAAATATAATTTTAAATCTAATTTAAAAAAAATTATACAAACTCCATTTAATTTGACACAAATTGAATTAGAAAAATATAATTCAATTTTGATCTAGTTAAAATAAATATCAGAATTGGATTGAATCTAGATTGAATTTTCAAATTCAATCCATTATCACTCTTGCATTCTGTACATTAGTTAACAAGAAAAATTCACAAATTTTCATATACTAGAACAATTACATAAGTCAAACCTAAGTGGCTCAGGAATTTTCTCAATCAACTGCATATCTTCCTAACAAGGACCAAACTGCCAAACAAGGTCTCTATGGTTCCTTCGAACTCATAGGAGGCCCAATGTTTTCAGGTGCTGTACATGCTCTGGTGGGATGGATGGAGGAGACCAATCAGACTCTGTTATCTCTTCATCAATGTCTTCAACAACATACTCCTATGATAAGCAAAACAGTTTCATAATCAAGAACACAAGATGATGGTTGAACATTAAACACTGTAGTTTAAGTGCCTACTATCAAGCATGCAATTAACTTCACACATAAGAATACCAATCATAAAATCACTAGAAGTAGGCTAGTGAACCAGTTTTAATATCAATTAAACTGCACTATGATTTTGATGTCAAGCAAAACATGATATTCAGTATAAGCTCCATACAGACTTAAAAAATAATGATTATAAATGAGATTATCTTGAACCCTAAACCATACAAGTCCATCAAAAAACCAAGAAGATGACTAGAAGCAGCAGACAGATGCCAACTTCCTACCCAAGTCACTCAGATGGATACAAATCACTGAATGGATCTGTTGCACATACAGCAAGGTACTTAAGTTGACTCACCAGCTGCAGTGAATCAACAATTGAACCAAATGAAAAAAGACAAAAAAAGTAAGTCAGATGCACCTTTGTTAACATCCTTTTTGCAAGTATGTGATAATGACGCTGCCATATCCGTTGTCCTACCATTGTAGCCACTAATACACTGTAAAATATCCCAAATACAGCAACGAGCACTAGAAAAATCAAAGTCATTATGAATAATAATGGTAGCTCTGCTTCCTGGGAACCTCCCACACAACAACAACAACATTCAGTTTCCATGTTTCCACAACTCTCAAAGCAAGAAGTACATTCAAGCCACATGCAAGGAGTACTTCCATAATTATAGTTGGTACAAACTCTGCCATGAGAACAAACAAAAACAAAACCAACCTCAGTCAATACCATTGTGGATCACACACTTTATATACTACATGTATACTTCAAATATAACATGAAATAACTTTCTAAATTAAATTGAGCGTGTCCAAAGATGTATAAAATACAAGAACTATATACTTATGAATTTTAACAGTGTTAAGAAAAGAAAATATGTCTCAAAAGCAGTTATTACCCAGGTTGACAGCAACAAAGACATATTTCTCGACAAGGCTGACCCAAATCATTGCGAACTGTTTCATCAGAACAAGTGATAAAACATCCAGAGAGGCCAATCAACACAAAAAACAACAGTGCTCCTACATTTGACAAGACCAAAATGAAATCAATAGAGAACCAGAATCATCTATGTAGGGCAAAAACAAACTACGAATAAAATAAATTAAACAATATCAAAATTTACCACCACTATCGCGCAATATAATAAAGTAGTAACAGTAAGACATGCTTTGATGACTACTGCTCAAGTCCATAATAATTTACCACATATATAGTAAAAGATCAACACATTATCAAAACTCCAAACAAGACGAAGCCAGTACTGCCGGTAGCCATCTATTAGATAAACCAAATAGGCCAGTCCAGCAATGACCTGCAGACAAAAAGAAATGAGGTGTTGGGATGCAGAATTAGAACATTTACATATATGGATATGCATTTATATGGCTAGGAGAATCAAAAAAATCACCTACAAGCTGTACAGCCAGAAATATGAACAAAATGTCTCTGGTTACAAAAAACCGAAATTTGAAAGTACGCCATTTTCTGTAAGCATCATGAACACGCAAATGGTATGAAGCCTTGCAGGTAGTGCAGTGAGCAAATGCAAACCCTTCCTACAAGAAAATTCATTAATTTACCCTTATTAGATGAAGCACCGGAGGAGACAGCAACATTATTCACACAGAAACATAATTATCTTTTACAATTGCTAACAATTGTCCACCCCTGACACCTTAGTCTCTGAGCTGCAACTGAACTTTGGGGGGTCATTTTTTCCAAGGGAAAATTGGATCATATAGTATGTATTATTTTTATCACTTTGCAAAGTTGAAAATCATTTAAAGATAAGTATCCGGATTCAGTATTGCCCTTGAATTCAATTGAACTCATACCCTACTAAAGTACTGCTATTAACACATAAAAGATAGGTAACAACTAAATTTGTGAACATAAACTATCTTAACTAAATGAGGTAAACCCATGAACCTCCTTATCCCAGATGATGGTGTGGGAAGATACAAAGAGGGGGACATGGAAATAACAGAAGAGGAAGCCTCAAAACTCTATGTTGATCTGTAGACTCCTACCCGTTATTACTTTATGAGATAAACAAAAGATTGATTCAGAAACACATAAAAGTTATCGCCTTCTAGCAATAAAATTCATCACTTAACACATTGGAAATATCTTCTTGATATGGATATAGTGCAACAAACTTCACACTGTACACAGTGTTGAAATAATGTTTTAAACGGAGACAGCATCTTTTACCTTAACCGCTCGCCAATGATCCAAACACTCTCGATGTACATACTTTGACGTCCCTCTGCACTTGCAAGGGGCAATGAAATCTGTACCTGAGAGGAGTAAACAGATACATAAGGAAAACAACATAATAATAGATTTAAATATTAAGCTCCATAATGAAGCTTCCACATAAATACCATCAATTTCAAGACAAATCCGGCATTGAATTTGTTGGGAGGGACCGGCTTCAAGGTCGATGTCAGTGACCGGTGATGGAGGGATAAGAGGAGAAGAATTGCTCATTAAGAAAACGAAGAGAAAGTTAGAAGGAAATTAGCGGTGTAGTCGAAGAAAGGGCGACATAGCATGAAACACAAGGTTAAGGTTGACTGTTGACTTTGCAGATTCAGTATAACTCGCAAAATAAGGAAGATGATGAATCTACCCCCCTAAACTGACGTGGCAAAGGCAGCCAATTAAATTAAATTATGAATCAAGAATGTAAAGTCTGGTGGAAATTTTTGCTTCAGTGGACTACACAAATCTTTTTTCAGCGTGTGTGGACATACTTTTTCTATGTATATTTTTGTAATGATATAATTTGGTATTTAAACTAAGAAAATGTTGATCTAGTCTCTATTTAGACTAAATTCAAGTATTTTTTAGAATTTGAAAAACCAAATAATGTATAGGATAGTTATATCTTGATATGGTATCTCCAAAATACAGTCACTTAACCACTCCTTTTATTGATATAATTATTATTATTATTATTATTATTGAGTTATTTTAGAAAAGTTTTAATATCTAATTTATTGATTTTAATTTTATATTTATTGAAATTTCAAATCTGTATATTTTTTTTATAAATCTCATAATTTAAGGGATATTGTTTATTAAAATCAAGAGTATTAAAATTTTAAAATTATCTTACATATTTATATATATTCATGTAAAAAAATAAATAAGAATTTTTCTCTTTTATTCTTAAAAATGATAAATATGAATAAATATAAAATTTTATTATTATTATTATTATTATTATTATTATTATTATTATTATTATTATTATATTGATAAAACAGATTGTTAAATAGTAGTATTTTAAAGAGGAGATATCAAGATATATATTTTAATATTTATATATAAAATACATATTTTTTACGAAACGTCAACTAAAACCACTTTTTCTTATTTTAATAAAGAATAATTCTACTTTGATACTGCTGTAGCAAAATAACACCATTTTACTCCTAATTTTTATAATAAAATATTATATTTTAATAAAATAATATTATATTTTAGTATCAAATGAAAGTAAGTTACTATTTTCGGTGTCAAAGTATAATCTCCCTTTAATAAAGTGATAGTCTGAGTTAAATGAAAGGTATAAAAATGATTGTTTTCTCCGGATAATTATTAGAGTCAATTTGAGATTATATTATTTTAGGGTTGATAAAATAATACATTCATCCTTTCTTATTTCAAAAGTTGCTATTACCCTTACCTTTATAATTTGTTATTGCTCTTAGTTTTATAATATATTTAGATAGAAAAATTTAAGAGGGTAATTAATTTCTATAAGGAATATAGAATGTTCTATAACATATTAATTTATTATAGATCACTATTACCGAATATTAAATCCAGAAAAGTGTTATTGGAAAAAAAATGGAAATGGTTGTTGTTTGGTGAAAAAATCACATCATTGTAGGCATAAAGAAAGAGTAACCCAGTGTTTGCTGCTATTCAGAGCTCTCCCTAAGTTCATAAAAAAGGATTTTCAGGTGTTTAGTAGCTTACCAACTATAGAGTGAAGAGAGCGTGAGAAGGCTTAAGTCAAAACTAAGATCATAATTTTCTCTCAAATTTAGCATTGCCTGCTCAATAATGTAGCATTCTAATTACGCAATGGTAAAGATAGATATCAATTAAAACATGTCCTACATAAGCCTCCTTATAAACTAAATAAGAACATCGAAGTTTAGTACCCAAAAAAGTAAAAACATGGAAGTTAGAAGCCAAATCCGTACACAACAATACAAACAGGAGGCTTGACTAAACTAAATTCACTTCTTTCTTTTCTTTGGGGGCTGCAATGCTTCCTCGTCTTCTTCTTCCTCTTCCTCTTCGTTTTCATCATCCTCAGCACCCTCCTCCTCCTCTTCTTCGCCTCCCTCGTCTTCATCGTCCTCGTCCTCATCGTCATCATCCTCGTCCTCATCTTGGTCATCACCATCTTCATCTTCTTCCTCTTCCCCATTTTCTTCCACCCCACCTGCGCCACCTTCGGGTGCCTTCTTTGAGTTGTTCTTGTTGTTGGAATTGTTGCCATATCCACCTCCATCTTCAGATGACAACTCCTCTTCACCGTCTCCAAATCCACCATCTCCTTCGTCATCTTCGTCGCCTTCATCATCATTACCGTCTTCCCCCTCTGCATCATGCTGCTTATCTTGACTCTGGGTTGTGTTATCTCCATTGGTTATAGGCGTGTTGATCAGTAAGAGCCGGTAGAGATCCTGCATCCATTTTCCAAGACAAATGAACCAAGGATATGATACTAACCGATGTACACAAATTGAGACATTGAAAGGGAAAAACAAATGTTTAATTTGAATTCAAGTAATTAAAAAAATAGTAAGGTGTGTATTTTGAGTTGCAAACTAATTTTTCTCAAAGCATTTACTATTTTAGATGGAGATTCAGAGTTTATAAGTAATGAGAGTTTAATAACTCTTCAATGGAAGTCTGAGTTTGACTATTGTAAATAATGAAATTAATAGTTGTACTTTAACCCTTTTATGACTCCACCTTGCTTCAATCCAATTACTAGACATTGTTTTGAAAGGGTTTGAGTCGGATTTATCTCATTTTAGATTTGAAATTCATTTTAGGTTTGTGGAAAATAAGGGAATAATTTTTTGATAAAACAAGTGAAAACAATTTAAATTTTCAATTAACTGCCGAAAAAACAACTAAACTTACAATTTCTTAAAATAATGCGTAGACATAGACATACGAACATTTCAAAAGTGATTTGCGATTAAACGATGTTATAAAGCAGGATCATTAAACTCTTATTATATTAGTATATGTTACTTTTACCCCCTCTTTTTTTCACTCTATATTGCCTTGAACACTATTCTTTTAGTTTGTCGGGTAAAATCTAAAGAAACAAACACATCGATGGTAAAAATGAACACTTGAACTCCACCAGAAATTACATCAAGCAGTTAATTTGACAGTTGTACTAAAGTTAAAATTTAAGAACAAAATCAATTTGACTTTTTCCCTAAAAAAATGAAAAACTTATGGTACTAACTATATAATTTAAAAAAATTAATTGTTCGGCACTAAGAGTACTCACATCTTAACTTTCTTTAATTCAAAATATGAGTTAAAGTGTACTTCTTGTACTACTAATACTAAGTTTTCTAGATTATAACTTATTAGACATAGCTAATTAAAAGCCATTTATATATACTTAATTATAGTAGGAAAATTAAATAGAAGAATAGTAAATATTGATAGTTTGGATAATATAGTAGTGGGCTACTACATACACAACAAAAGTGAGTTAGTGAGTTATACTGTTTACAGTTAATAGTTGAGACAGTGGATACTACAATTATGTCCCATCCTATAAAGATTCCACCTTTTTTCCCACCCAAGATGCCAGGAAGCATAACCACAAAAACGACACGAGTTCATGAAGCGTGCTTTACGCTCAAAGGGCATATCCAAGCGAATAACCCATACGAATCCGCTTCCCCTCCCTTTCCTTCACTTTTGACTTTTACAAGCTCACACGCAACAAAAAGATATTTTTAAAATTCATATTCCCAACCGGGTCCCACGTAGTAAAACCTCGGAACTAAACTAATCCCTCAACCGCAATTTATATCTTCCACCCAGTTCCGCAACGGGAAACAAACAAACCAAGCACCAAAAACAAATCCTGTTATCTTTTTATTTCCGCCTTATTTTATTTTCTCTCCTCTGCCTTGTCAAAGTAAAATAAAAAATTAAGTGCGTACGTTAGCAAACGCCAAACCTAAAAGGTTAAAATCACCGGCGCACGGTAGGATAAGGTTACATCGCATCGGTTACCCAAAAAAAATCCCAAAGCTCGGTGATTCATCAGTCCTACATGCGCATAATAGCGTGTAGAATAGGCACATACTGACAAAGACCAAAAAAATTTTCCCATAATTGCTTAGACCATAAAAACATGAACTCGAGAGATAACACAAATTGCTTTCAAAAAAGATATAGATAACGTTAGATCTTGTCAAAGTTGAGGCTAGTAAAAGCTTCACACCTTAGTTTAGTTCTTTTAACACTCTTGCTTTTCAGACTTTTTTTTTTTTCTTTTAACAAAAAATAAGGGTTTTAGAGCGAGAAGGACAGAGAAAACTGACTCACCGGAGCCAAAAGCGTGGCTTTGACGACAGCAGAAGCTAGCAAAGTCGCGAGAACTTCCGCGGCGCACGTCAACGCGCCGTAAGTGAGCGTAACCGTCACCGAATTCTGTTTAGTCTCCATTTCGTACAACAAACAAACTCCTTCTCCAACTACAAAACCTTATCCTGTCAATAATAAATAATAGTAACCACAAATATTACAATAAATAACAGTTATAATAATAAATAATAATAATAATAATGATATCACCATATTTAGATCTTCTGCAAAAAAAATTTGACAGTGGCTCTTGTTTCCGAAAGTACCAAAAACTATGACAATGGTAAGTATTTTTTAAAAAAAAAATTAATTAAACTGAATTTGTCCGTGGAAGGAGGAGCTGCAGAGGAAGCATAATTGACGATGCAGATTTGACATATATTTAGAAAAAGAGAGAGAGAAAGCAGAATTTAAGTTTAGAAAGCGAAGGCGGGGTAAGAGGAGGAATTTGAAGGTGAAACGGCGAAAGAAGAGAAAAGAACAGTGAAAGCAGTGTAAAGAGAAGAGAAAACATGGAATTAGCGAGAATTGAAGGAGGAGAAGGTTGAAAGAGCTTACCAGGAAGGAAGATCTGGAGAGGAATGAGATGGATCTGAAGGTTTGAAGCTCTAAAACCGGGGAAAACAAGCAGCACAAGCCTCGAACATTCTGGACCGTTAGATCCTGATCGTAGAGACTCAGAGCACCAACATATAGAAATATCAGATGTGAGTGAGAAAGAGAGAGAAGGAAACACACAGAGGCACTGGAGACCGAATGCTCGTAATTTCTCACCCGAGAATCGGGCAGTTCGGGCAGCCTCACCACACGGGAAACCCTGCCTTACGGGCTGCCCCTCAGGGCAGGTAAGGGCAACTGTGGGTTTACTTAATTTTAAAATGCTTCCTTTTTTTTTCTTCTGATACAATGATTTTTCATTAAATTACCCAGTCTTCACCGGAAAGTCAAGTTTTAAATCTTAGAGCATTAATGCCGTTTCTTGTTAAAAAATAAATAAAAGATGATTCTGGGCACGTGCCACTCTCACACGCGTAATATACCATCACTGTTCCTGTGATTATCCTCTCCAACCATGGTTACTTACTTGCTTCGCTCTGGTTTAACCATGATTTACTAACCAAGGCAATAGGAGTAGGAAAGGTTGTTGAAATATCAAATATATATTAAATTCATAATTTAAAACGGGACTCACGCTGTAGGCACCATACATTTTTAGTATTAAATAATAAAGTTAAAGAGAATATTTAACGCTGTTAGTGGACACCATTTGGTTAAAGTTTAATTATGATGATTTTATTGTTTAATAGTAATGTTCTTTCTCGTCATAAATTAGAGAACACATGTTGTTATTCCTTTATCAGTTTCATATCTTAAATATGAACGGCTATATTAAAAATAATATTTTGTAGGTAAAACATTACTCATCAAACTAATTCCAACCATGTCACAAATAGAATATTGATTCATACAAGTGTAATCAATGGGACTTGCCAATTTATATAAAATTATGTTTAAAAAATAATACATGTGAGAGACAGGACTTAATGATGGAAGTGTTAATGGAATGTGTGTGAAAATTCAACTGGTGATGAAAAGAAGGGTATTTAATATATACATTATATATATATATATATATATATATATATATATATATATAAATAAAAAATTTTTCATTTAATTTTTGTACATTTTAAAGTGTCCTTATTTCTAATTAGTACCCATGCCGTAAGAGATGGTTAAAATTGTAACCATTTAAAGACCATAACTTTAAATTTCACAGATAATTGGTTATCTTGTATTTTAAGAGACAATGATTAGTCACACAAGTAATAATAACTGTTTAATGTTGATATTTATAATGGATTCAGAAACACAGGACTTGAAGAGGAGAAGTTAGATAATTTAAAATTTTACATTTATTTTAAGTTGATGTGTCCTTTCTTTGTATATTTTTTCACAACTGTTGATGTGTCATTTCTTTGTATTATTTTTTCCGACCTCTGATATTAATGGGTGTTATAAACTTGTTAAAGACGAGATATTTTTTTGGGATTATTATTTTTATGTTGATGTTAATCAGAATTTATTTTCTTATTAATATTTATTTAAATTATTAAGATTATTTTCTATAATCAGTTGGTACATATTAGTAAGAGAGTTATTTTTTAATATGTCAGAAAGATTATTTTTTAGACAAATAATTAATATTTTTAATTGATACTTGTCAGTAATTATTTTTATTGTTAATCTAATTTATTTTATTGTTGACATAGAAACTTTCAATCAATATTAATTATGATTTTTTCTCTTAATGTTAATTAAAAGAATTTTTCAATCAACATCAATAAAAAAGTCAAAAAAAAACTTTAATAAAAAACATAGTAAAAATAACCTATAAAGAAAATATTAAATAAAAATCACGATCATAAGATAGGTAAATTGGCTGAATAAAATATTTTTTTTTAAAAGTTTCTTCTTAAAATTTTTGGTAAAAATGGTAAAAATAAACGATAAAAAATAATTATAGTAAAACAAGAAAAACAAGGTAATATAGTTAAGCTAAGGAATTGAGGAAGCATTCAAATAGGAACACAACTTTGAGGAACATCAACATGACTTTAGAGATAATTTAATATTAGAAGAGCAATTTTGGATGTCATTGTTGTTTATATAAAAAACAAACCTTAAACCTTAACTTTGAATTTTCATATGGGTATCTAGTTGTTATAGTTGTTACAATCTCATAAGTTTTAGAAGTAGTATGTCTAGAGTAACAACTAAGATTTGATTTGATGTATTACTAACTCTATTGTAGATAGACCTACAGATGCACATATTTCTATAGTGATTTGTTTCAACAATAATCTACATCCATCTAAAAGGATTTTTCTATTATATTCTTGGATTATTCGTTCACCAAATTCACAACCCTTTTTAAAACATCCTAAAGAAGAAATACAAGGTATTCAAAACACTTACATACCTATAAACACTCTAGACTACTGTATGCAACAAATAAAGACACAAAGAAAAATAAATATATTACCTAAAAAACCTATAGCACTTTCCATCTTAATTGATGATATTGAACAATGAAATTTTTTCAAAATATAAAAGATGATTATTCAATAATTCTTATTTTTAAAAATAATTAAAATTATGGTAAGAATTTAAAGAGTTAAGTTTGGGTAATGGAATTTTTCTTTTTTAAAGAAATTTAAAAACATTTTATAGCTATTGACTAAGATAAATGATTATAATTACACATAATTAATTATTATGTTGTTTTCCTAAGACTGAAAGAAATTTTGAACAGTATAGTTGATTATTTAAGAAAGTATAATTTTCTAGATTGCATAATATAATTTATTATTGCTTAAAATAGTTAATTATTTGCAAAAAATTATGAAAACCTAATTTGATCAACATAATCAATTGTTATTTGTAACGATGGATGATAAACTTTCCATTGTATAATCCATTATCATGTTCATTGTAAAAACAATTTTCAAGGTGAATTCTTATAGATTGATTAATGTTATGTATTTAATGATTCTGAGATAGATAATGGACAATAAAGAATACAATCATAAACTACTATCAATGTCAATCTAAATGTAATCAACAGGAAAAAAAACTTACTTAATATTAGTTAAGAAAAACTTAACAAATTTTAATTCTAAAATATCATAAACTATGATCGACTAATAAAAAAAATTAATATTGATATTTTAAAATTATTTATGATTATTTAATATTTTTTTATTTTTCATTTTATGTGATAATTGAAATGTTTTATTTAAATGAGAAAATTAAAATATAATAATATTAAATTATTGAATATAAACAAAAGATATAAAAGTTAAAAAAAAATTAAGAAAACTTAAATTTAATATATTTAAATATCTTAGAGAGTTTGAGATTTTCTATGGAAAACAAAGACATATTTTTATATTTAGATTGCACACGTACACGAAAATTGATAAAAAAAGAAAATTATTTGAATCAAGTTAGACCTAACCCAAATTTGATATCCACCTATAGATGGTGAAAAAAAAAATATGACCAAAAATCTTTCCACGATATTACTATATTGATGTACTAGGACAAAGATGGAATGTAGTATATGATTCTTGTGACAAAATTGGAGTTTCATCTTGAGAGTAGCACTGCCATCTAATAAATTTGTTATCACACTAACTACATAGATAACACTTTAATATGATTAGAGAAACAATACAAACAAAACCTTTAGTCATACATCGATCTAAGTTTTGTTTAACATATTAATAAGATAAATAAATAAAAAAGTATAAGATGTCGATACCTTTTCCAATTTAGAATAATAATTTTGTCCCTTCAAATATATTACTATTTGTTTTCATATTTTTTTCTTGCATATGTGTAACATGTTTTTATTTATATATATATATACTAAAAATATAGAAAAATAAAGGTTTGAATTGGCTAAGTTCGTATACAAAATTAATTATAAATTCGGTTGTTCGCTTTATTAAAATTAAGTAATTTGGGTTCATTTTTAAATATCATGTTATTATTAATAAAAAATTATACATTTTCGTAGTAATAACAACGTCAATTATTTTTTCACCAACAATATTAATAATGTTTAATGTTTTGATAAAATGACACAACCAAGTACTAACATAACACTAACCTCTGCTTTAAAGGGCAATTATTAAATTGTGAAATCAATTTATTCTGCTAGTGACCATGACTTCAAGACAAATTCTTCGTGCACCCTAATAGCTGCTTCCTACATCTTAATAAAAGTTTTTAATTTAAACTTTGCCCTTTACAAATCCGGTTCTCAATTTGGATGACACCCTCATCCGGTTGTCATATTTAAAACATTTGACACCCGGATGACCAGTCCATCCGGTTCTCAATTTGATTTTGTTATGAGAACCGGATGGCACCCTCATCCGGTTGTCAAATTTTTTAAATATGACAACCGGATGAGTGTGCCATCCGGTTCTCATAACAAAATCAAATTGAGAACCGGATGATGCGTATCCGGTTCTCATGCCTGAAATCGGATAACTTCTCCCTTCGCCGTCGACAATGCACCAAATTTCAAATTAACTACTCTAATTATTAATTGAACTTACTAATTGCTAATAAATGACATAAATTATTTACTTGAACGATTGAAGAAAACAAATCGAAGAATGGAATAATCGGGATGAAGACGATGTTAACCGGATGAAGAAAAATCTGAACCGGATGAGAAGCAGGAGGCAACGTTTGCATGATACAGAAAGCTCACGTTGAACGTTAAAGGTTGAACGGCAGCAACTTCCTGGCGGCAGGATGCACTTAGGGTTCACAATGGAGAATGAAGAAACTGACCCGGATGAAGATATTAGGGTGTATATAGGGTGAAGGGTAATTTCGTATTCTACACTGCATTAATTGAGGGCAAAGTTGACATCTAAAAACTTTTATTAGGGTGGAGGAAGCACCTATTAGAGTGCAGGAAGAACCCGTCTGACTTCAGTGATAAATAGGTAACATTGCTGCTGGAAAGATTGAATGGGTTTTGAAAGTTATAAACCAAGTCCAATAACAAGGTGTGTCATGATTGTTAAGAATAACCAAAATAGGTAAGTGACAATCAAAAAATATATATAATTTAAGAATCTAATTTAAAAAGAATTGAGAATTAAATTAAAAATAATAAATAGTTAAGAAACTTGTTGATTAGTTTAACCTTTTTGTCTTCATCCCTATACTAAGCATAAAGATACTTTGCAGTAGTCAACAAGAAGCAAGCAATAGCAAAAAAGATAAATTTATGATTATAGCCAAAAAAAAATGCTTATCCCGTTCTCGTCTTTTCCCTTCTCTTGCAGAATCTATTTTTGTTCCTTCTATCATTATTTTTTTGTGTCCTATAGGAAATTGTTCTCTTAGGAGAACTTTTGTGAAATAAGGAATTTACATTTCACAGCACACCAATTTCGAATAACGAAACGGAAAATTATCGTTTTACTCTTAATGAAAAAAATTCTCTTCTAGTTCTCTTTATTTAAGTTTATTCTATATTATATAATTTATAATATATTGTATTTTGAGTTGTACAATCTAAAATATAAATAATCGTAAATTTTAAAAAATATTTTTGGTATTTCAGAAGTACGGGAGGTGCAGAAAGAAACAGCCCAAGTTGAGATGTGGTTATCCACTTATTGGGCTGTAACAGTTCCATGGACTTGAATGAAACGGATCTGGCTGTTTTAAAAGCCCAAATGAAAGAAGCATTTATTGGTTGAGATTTTCTTGAGGGCGTGCCTACGAAACTCATCTGTTTTTATTTTTTATTTTTTTTATGAGCTACGAAATTCATCTGTATTGTTAGGAGACAGGACTTTATAGGGGTGAACTTGGATTAAAAATCCAATCCTAATTTAATTTAAATCCAAAGAATTAGATTAAAATTAATTCAAATTCATATTTAAAAAAATAGTTAAAATTTCATTTATTTATATCTAAATAATTAAATTGGATCTCAAGTTTAGATATATACTTTCAAAAACGAAATGATGTAGAGGTGTATAAATTAGTTTGACATTGATTTTAAAGTTTATATTTTAAACCAGATTTGAAATAGTTTAAATTTATTATATATTTCTAAGAATAATTTAAAAATATTTTTGTAAATGTTTCATATTTCATAAAATGTGCAATTAATTAACAATTTTAAAACAAATGCAACTCGTAATATTAGGTAAACTGTGAATATATTATTTGAATGATGTATATATTAAGCTTTTGTAAATAAACCTATATCAAATAAATAAATAGCATTAAGCCTTAACTTTCCAACATAAGTCAAGGTCATTTATGAAGCCATTTTTTTTTTCTCTTTAAAGTGTATCAATTTGTAAAGCCGAATTCGACACAATCAATTTTCTTCTTTACTCAACTAAACTAATATATATATATACACACACGAAGACAGATACGTCTTCTAGAAACTTAAGTGGTAGGAACAAAAACTGTTAAAATTTAAAACTAGTAACAGACATATACCTTGTTAATAGCTCAAAGACATAAGTTGATGTGAGAAGTTTTATTAGTTTGTCAGGTCAAATAGGTTTTAGGTTTTAGTTTTTAGCTTTTGGCTCTACAACTTTACTACTGTTTGTTTATTCCTTATAATAGGTCAAATTTTGGATTGTTAACTTAGTAGTATAGTTCGTTCATCCATCAAATTGATCGAATTTTAATAGCTTTAAAAAGTAAAGGTGGTCACTATTATAATGTTAGTTGCAATTTTAAATAGATTTTTCTATCTTATTTTATGCTTTGATTTTAAAGTTGACATTGATAATGTCCATTCCAACATTTAAATCATTCACTGGTAAAATTATTCGAGACTCATGTATTTTAACGATCCATTCACCAATTTTTTAAAGTTAAAGTTCTTATTAATTTATGTTTTATGTTTTTCATGCCACAATATTAACAATGGTAGTTTGGTTTGAGGGAGTTAATGTATATAGTGTTGTGTAAGTAAAGGTCACATGCGACGTATATGGTGGTGGCAGAATAGTTTACTCTGCAACTTTTGAAAAGAAAATCACGCACTGTCCTTCGACTCACGAGTCGGAAATGGACAATGTGTTCATTGTCGGTTTTGTTTTTGGGACTGATTCTTCCAGTGACTTCCTTGCACCTCCATAATTCTAATATATTTCTATTTTAGTTTGGAGTAAAAGATAAAATTAGCCTTTATTAATAATATTTGCGATTCATTTTTTTTTTCAATTTATGGGTTGAACAAACCGTAATACAATTAAAAAATAAATACATTGCGGATTATAGAACCCGCAATGTAAAAGGTACAAAAAAATATAATTGCGGGTTGTACAACTTGCAATACAAATTTATTTTTTTCTAAATGTATTGCGGGTTGTACACCCCACAATGTAAAAGGTGTAAAAAATACAATTGCGGGTTATACAATCCACAATGTATTTATTTTTTAATTGTATTGTGATTTGTGTAACCTGCAAAGTGAAAAAAAAAATCCCAGTTATCATTAATGAAGACTATTTTTGTCTTTTTTCAAGGTTAAAATGGGAATATGCTAAAATTATGGAGGTGGAGGAAGTCAATATGGAGGTGTAAGAAGAATCACTCTCTTCCTCGAGAGAGTGGTTTGATAAGAACATAAGACAAATGTTGTTGGATTTAGGATTTTTCAGGAGATTTTCCCACTATAATATGTTAAGAAGGTTTGGTAGTGGTAAATTATAATTTAATTTAGTATGAAATTTGTATATAATGTTCAAGTTTTATTTTTGTTCGATTTTTAATTCAAACTCATTTTGATTTTCTCTTTAAGAAGGAAATTTTGAGTCAGAAGTCTCTAACATAATGCTTAAGAAGAAAAAATAGTTTTCTTTATCATTCAAGACACATTTGTCATACACTTTATTGTTTGAGTGATCTGCTCATTTGTTTGAAACTTTATTGTTTGAATGATCTGCTCATTTGTTTGAATAACATAAGACAATTAATGTAATTGATATATATTACTCAAATTTCATCTAAGTAACAACTTATTAAACCTAGAACCCTAAATTTTATATATGTTTATTTTTATACTTTCTCATATTAATTACATTATAAATTAAACATTTCTTATTACAGTATGTAGTACCTAAAATCTTACATGAAAATTATCAACATATTCATATACTTTATTCTCTACTCAAGTCCATGAATATACAACATGTATTCTTCTTTTGTATACAGTTTTCTACAAAATAATATTTTATATTCCAAATTTTAGATTATTAGTCCTCTTTATATGGATTAAAACGTGCTTTATTAATAATCTCTTGATAATCCCTTTTCTCTTATTTAGGATATAAAAAGATAAAATTTATAAAAACTAAACATCTTAAGATGAACTAAATAATGAATTTCTAACTTTTATTTATAAACTTTAACTCCTATTCACTTTAAAACTATTACTAAAATATTTTAAGTCTAACAAAACTGATAGAAAACCGAAAATGTTTGGATACAAGTGATTAGTTCGATTTGCAAATTAACGCTTTGGAACTAGGCTAATCCGAATCAAATATAAATAAATCATTTAAATATTTTATTATATGATTTATTGTTTCACTAATATATGAGAGGTGTATGGGCAAGAGGAAAAGCTAATATAATAATATTTATGTTTTGAATTTCATTCAATATATTATAGGTGTGTACATGGTGTTTGTTAAACTTATAAAAATAGATCTTACAGTTTATATATTATTCAAACCGCCGTATATAAACGCAAGTTAACCCCTTCTGTCTTTTTTTTTCCTTTGTAAAAAAAGTGTATACATCCTTTCTACCTTTATATTTCATTTGATAATAAAAAAAAGTTGTTCAAATGTATAAATAAATTGTTTAATATTATATACAATGTTGAAAGAAAACAATTTTTTTAATTATAAAAAGGTAGGGAATGAAATGGATATTATAATATAACATTAGATTATCATATAAAATAAATGAATACCAAATACGCATAGTAATAAATAATTACACGATAAAACCATAAAATCAATCCAAACTGCACTATAAAAATTAATTTGATTTAGTTTAAACTCTTCTATATTTAGATTAAACTGCATATAATTTTCATATTTAATTTAAATATATTTTTAACCAAAAATCAAACTAAAACGCATTGAACAAATCTTATTACCTCTTTTTAACCCTAATATTGAATCATTGATAAAACTAATTACAAATTTACAATACAATGTTATGAATTCCCCGTAATACAGTGGATGATACGAAATGTCTATAAAGTATTTTACATAAGCATCATTAAGAATAGTTTGCCCACACATAATTCTTCACGTCATCGATAATAATTTGTACAAACTTTTCCAATGTCAATAGTAACTTCCACAAAACAATATTTAATTTTATTTAAAATTTATAAATATACATATATCATGTTTATTGACGTTAATTTTTATATTATAAAATTGATAGAATTAGTTGTATATGTACATTTGGCATGACACCTAACAAAGATGCAAAATTAACAAAATTAAATTCGTTGAATTAATATTTTTTTAATTTTATTAAGAAAATGTCTCTATAGCTATTCTGCTGAAATTATATTTTACTCAAAAGAAAACGAACATTGCTGACGTGACCGATCATTAGTACAGTATTCTTTTAGTGATATTAGTCTAACAAGTAAATGACGTCAGAATTAAACATTATAAAAACAAAGCTGTCATCTCACTGTATCGTATATCCATTTTCAAGTACCTATCTCGATTTTATATTCAGATTACAAATTTTGTATTAAGGAAAATGTTTAATGATAATTATGTACTATTTTTCCCCCCTTATTATATAATTATAAATTAAATTGAGTTAGATAATTTTTTTTTATCGTTTTGACAAATGAAAAGTACATAATAAATTTAGATAAACTTTTTCCATCGTCTAGACAATAAAATAATACAAGACTTATATTATTTTTTTCTGTTAAAAGAAAGAGTTTAATAGTTAATTGATTAATCTTAAACTTATTCACCTTTATAGTAAATACATTTTAATGGTTAGTTTATTAATCTTACAATTATCCACTTTTATAATAATTATATTTTCTACCTCACATTTGAATGACAAAGAAACAACATAAGGAGTAACTTGTGGCATAAAACTTCAAATTTAAATTTTCTTGGTTCAATTTTTAAATGATTTTTTCCCCTTTCATCTAATCTAAATAGAGAGGTATCTAGATTGAAAACTAGTGTTCTCTCATTGATATAATTTGTGCCCCCTTACCATGTTTGACATTTTTGATTTGTTATAAGAAACAAAGATGATGTATGAGAATGGAAAAGAATCTAAAATATTTGATGATTGACAGAGGCAAAAGCCATGGTTAGTGGCAACCCACTTGGGAATGCACTTGAGTAGAAAGAGCACAAATAGGAAAAAGCCAGCAAGTGCTTGCGTGACGTAACATTTATGAAACTGATAGTAATGAAACATGGCAATGCACCCCAAGAACAAGAATATGAAAGGGAAAATCACTAATAAATTGGCCAACCATTCTTAAATGCAACCACCAACATTATTGTAGCTTTATACTTGTAATCGTCATTCCAAGAGCTCATAGTCTACTATATAATAATTTAAACTTATCCTCACTCGTCATACTGTTTCTTCTTCCAATTTTTAAAGCACATAATCTCCCTTCCATATCACCAATTTCATCCAAGATTCTTTTTCTTGTTCTTTTGGTACAATATTGTTTATTCAATTAATTAGACTTGAGCAGTTTGTGACGCGATCAATTTTGTTGCGCGCTTCTTGCAAATGTAGAATTTTTCACTAAAATAACACTTGTTTGTACTTCTCTTTTCTCTCAATAAATAGTACATTATACATAATATTTATTAAAGTAGCATGGTTTTATTTATTGGTCAGAATTCATTTTTTATGGAGTTGAATTCTGACCTTATATTAACTTACATAGTATTGAAAAATTAGTTGGAATTTGATTTTTGGTAAACTGATTTTTGAGTTGGTTTTTATTTTTTATATTTAATTTATTAAATAATAGAAAGGAGAAATTTTGAGAAAAAATTATAAACATATTTAATTGAATTCAATTGTTTAGAAGAAATATTTAATTGAAAGTACACTTGTGTGTATACATTAGCTTAAAAGATTGACATTGAAACTCAAGACCTTACTCGCCTAATATAATTTAGTCATATGCATATAAGATAAAAATTGAAATTAGATTGATTATTTACCTGCTTTATTAGATTTTTAATATGTATATTAAATTTTGAAACGATTAATTTGAGTATTGAATAACTATATTTTATTTATATAATATACATATGAGTTTGATTAAAAGACAACCTTATTTTAATGTTTAATTATAAAAAAGGATTAGAATTAGTAATTCTGTGTAATATATTAGTTTTGTTAAATATGTTAAATTTTTAATTTTATAATTTTTTTCTCAAGCTAAATATTTTCACTTCTTAAAAAAAAAGTTGTTGTAGTGATAATAACTCACTTTGACTACGTGTGAGTAAATTGAAATATATATGTAGGTTTGAATTGATCTTTATGAATTTTGTATGTATGCACACACATATACTTAATTTAAGTATTAAATATAATAACTTATGATTAAAAATAATTATCGTTATTTTTTTATTGTCTAAAACATATAAATTAAGTCATTATACAATGAGAAGTTTGAAACAAATTTTTATATGAACTTTATTGGATAGGAATTATATAATAAACCTTAATATAAAAATCAATATCTTCATAATGTATTTAAAAATATACTTCTCCACAAAAGATCTAATAAAAATATCTTCATAAAAATTACAAATAAAATAAAATGAAGCTTCTCTGTCACAATTCACTGGGACTCATACCACCTGTCGAATTCTCTGCTCCCGTGTAATATACACGATCATCGCAGTTTTAAAAACAAAACACACAACACACAAAAAGAAGGGTAAGCTAGAGAGTTTTCAAAACAATATATATTTTCATAAATTGGATTTCTATCTCAACAAAACAACAACAATTCAATCTTTCATAATTCATCTCACATCATACATAC
>Ga0209700_104582_pt1 | contig 24640 bp, 16 predicted proteins | sample SiratroredBW_FD_187528 | JGI IMG/M metagenome (GOLD analysis project Ga0209700, IMG submission 187528) | Root nodule microbial communities of legume samples collected from California, USA - Siratro red BW (SPAdes) (version 2) | ecosystem: Host-associated > Plants > Roots > Nodule | place: USA...
ATGTGAAAAAGAACCGGTCAGACCATATCATATGGGTGTCTCATGAGTGTGATGTGTTAGTGATAATGTGATGTTTGAGATGAATTACAAAAGCTTAATTTATTGTTTGGTTGAGATAGAAATCCAAGTTATTTATATTCATATTAAAATATTTCTAATATTATTATTAATAATATTATTGTAGTTGTAATTGATATTATTGTTATCATTAGTATTAATATTATTAATAATATTAATATTTTAAATTTTATTAATATTGTTGTTATTATATATCTTATTAATATTATTTTTATCAATATTATTAATATTATTTATATTATTATTAATGCTATTATTAATATTATTGTTGTTGTTTTTAAGAAATATAAATAATATTAATAATAATAATAATAATAATAGTAAGAATAATAATAATTTTATTAATAATATTAGTAATTATAATAAGAATAATAATAATACTAATGTGATTATATAATTTATTTCACGAAATTTAAAATTATTTTTTAACTCATAATATTAACAATATATTGTTTATTATTGTTAACAATATTCATAATAATATTAATAATAATTTTAAAAATTTTGTTAGTCTCGTCGGTCCCTTGTAATAAATCGTCTAAAAGGACCCCTATCCTACTTTATACGTTGATCCCATTTCCGACACGAGTGATTCTTTCTACACCTCTATATTGACTTCCTGCACCTCCATAATTTTAACATATTCCCATTTTAATCTTGAAAAAAGCCAAAAGTAACCTTTACTATGGTAATTGGGATTTTTTTTCACTTTGCGGGTTACACAAACCGTAATATAATTAAAAAATAAATACATTGTGGATTGTACAACCCACAATTTCATGTTCTGCACCTTTCACATTGCTGGTTGTACAACCCGCAATATAAAATTTTTTCTAAATACATTGCGGGTTGTACAACCCATAATGTATTTAAAAATAATTTGTGTTGCAGTTTATACAACCTCTTGCTGTGGTGTAGTGGTAATTATCATATTACTTTTACACGTAAAGGTTCTGAGTTCAATTAGTAAAGGTTATTTTTGGCTTTTTTCAAGGTTAAAATGGGAATATGTTAAAATTATGGAGGTGCAGGAAGTCAATATGGAGGTATAGAAAGAATCACTCGTGTTGGAAATTGGATCAATATATAAAGACTATTTTCGTCTTTTTTTCAAGACTAAAATAGAAATATGATAAAATTATGGAGGTGCACGAAGCAGGAAGAATCATTCTTCCGAGACTTAGCTATATCCGCGGTTCCTTTCACTACGTGTTTTAATATTTAATCGGTTATAAACCGACTTCTAACTACCGGACAGCACAATATCATTAAGATAAAGTTGTGAAAACACGTGTTTATTTGATTGAAAATCTATTTTTTCCTCTTTAGTCAACGAAGACAAGAGTAAACTTGTGCAGGTTATTCCTCCTTCCACACCAGCTGAGAGAAACCCAGCAACAAAATGGAGAAGAAAAGCAAAGACAACAGAGTTCATTGTCTGGTCTTAGCATATCCAGCTGAAGGTCACATCAACCCTATGCTTCAATTCTCCAGAATTCTGCAACATGAAGGTGTGAGGGTAACATTTGTCACCACCGTTTTCCACTGCAAGAACATGCAGAAACTGCCAATTGGCATTTGCCTTGAGGCCATTTCGGATGGTTATGACAGTGGTAGGATTGGAGAAGCAAAGAGTTTAGGGGTCTACTTGGATCGCTTTTGGCAAGTTGGGCCAAAGACTCTGGATGAGCTTCTTGAGAAGCTTGCTAGGTCAGGCCACCCTATTCATTGTCTAATTTATGATTCATTCATGCCTTGGGCTGTGGAAATTGCAAGGAGATTTGGAATTAGTGGGGTACCTTTTCTCACTCAAAATATGGCTGTTAATAGTATATACTATCATGTCCATTTGGGAAAGTTGCAAGCTCCCCTCAAAGAGAATGAGATTTCACTTCCTGCTCTGCCCCAACTTCAACTTTGGGACATGCCTTCTTTCTTCTTTAACTATGCTGAAGATCCTGCTTTTCTTGATTTCTTAGTAGGTCAGTTTTCTAACATTTACAAAGCTGATTGGATCCTCTGCAATTCCTTCTACGAACTGGAGAAAGAGGTAGGTAGCTCAAGTCTTGATTGTCACACACACACACATAACAGCTACTACCCACTGCTAAATTTCCTCTGTGTTTCATTCTAGTCTATTGTTCTTATTGGATTTTAGTTTCACTTTAGATTTTTAGGGACTAATGTAAGTTCTATTTTTTTAGGATAAAATTCATGTTGATATTATATGCACATAGGCATTTTTGATGTTATGAACATATCAGAAATGTATTACATATTTTGCTTGTAGCTATCTGATTGGACCATGAAGATCTGGCCTAAATTTAGGACAATAGGACCATCTATTCCATCCATGTTCATGGACAAACATAACAAAGATGATGAGGACCATATCAAATGGTTAGATGATAAGGCAAAAGAGTCTGTTGTTTACGTTTCTTTTGGGAGTATGGCAGTACTTGATGAGGAACAAATGGAGGAATTAGCTTATGGTTTGAGAGATAATGGAAGTTACTTCTTGTGGGTGGTTCGAGCCTCTGAAGAGACCAAGCTTCCTACAGGCTTTGAAAAGAAGTCAGAGAAGGGTTTGGTAGTGACATGGTGCTCCCAGCTAAGAGTTTTAGCACATGAGGCAGTGGGGTGCTTTGTAACTCATTGTGGTTGGAACTCTACGTTGGAAGCGTTGTCCTTGGGAGTTCCAATGATTGCAATGCCACAAGAGGCAGACCAAAGCACCAATGCTAAGCATATTGAAGATGTTTGGAAGGTGGGAATCAAGGCTTCAGTTGATGGAAAACGTGTTGCGAGACGAGAAGTGTTGAAGCACTGCATAAGGGAAGTAATGGACACTCAAAGGGGCAAAGAGATGAAGAGAAATGCCAGGCAGTGGAAGACTTTGGCAGCAAATGCTGTTGGTGAGGGTGGAAGTTCTCATAGAAACATTACTGAATTTGTGAATACTTTGTTCCATTTGCAATAATCACTTCTTAATCAACCCAAAACTTCTTGTTTGGTGATTGTTTTTGTGGGTTCACTCACGTTGTATGTATGTACTTTCAGTTGTTTTTCAGCGAAGTTATAAATAATACTTTGACACACCTCCAAAAAAAATATACACTCAATTTATAAATATTATGAACAAAGTTATGGATTTTTAACAGACGATACGTACAAAAAAAAGTAAAAGTATTTTTGTTCCGTTACTATTTTCAGTAACATGATATTAATTATTGATTGTGCTGCTACGATGTGCTTTGTCTTAGCTATCAAATGTGATGAATTAAATCTTGTACATTGAGAAAAAGTAAAATTGAGTGGAATTTCCACAAAAAAACCTTAGCTACTGGTTGTTGTAGATCTTTAAAAAAAAGTTATTTATCCATTTTCTTATGTACCATTTTTTTTTATTTACCAAAATATCAAACATCTTTTATGTACCTAAATATATAAAACATTGTGGAGTTTTGCAAAAGCTGGAAATATGAATTATCATTACAAGAAAAAAAACTATTTAAAGATAAATTTTTAACTATCAAATTAAATAGTTACTAATTATGACTAAAATAGTTACCATATTATATTTTAGTTGTTAAATAACTACAAAATATAAGTAATGATTGAATTTAGTGACTAATTAAGTCAAGATAATTGGTATTTAACATTAATTACCAATGTTTTAGTGATCTATACTATTAGATTCTAAATTAGTATCTAACTTAATTAGATATCAATTTAGAATCTAATGATATAGGTCACTAAAACCTTAGTAGCTAATGTTAGATACTAATTATCTTGACTTAATTGGTCACTAAATTCAATCATTACTTCTATTTTGTAGTTATTTAGCAACCAAAATCTAATTTGGTGATTATTTTGGTCACAATTAGCAATCATTTCATTTAATAGCTAATAATTGGTCTCTAAATAGTTTTTTTCTTATAGTGTATATTAAGAGATGGAGAGCTCCCTTGCTATTTTTGGCTTCAATGTGCTCCAACGTGAAGAAGAAGTGTAGGAGAAGCTTTGCCCCAATTGAAATGGAGAAGAGAACTCTTTAATGTTGCAAAAGCAATGAATTATGGGGATGAATCGTGGAGATTAACGTGAAGATGAAGTGTATGGAAGAAGCCTTGCATGGAAATGATGAACTAGTTGGAGTAGGGTTCTTGACAGAAGTTAGGCTAACTATCAAGGATTTTTTTAAGTCTTGAGAGAACTCAAAAAGGAGCTTAAAACAAGTTTTAGAAAAATTTCAGTGGCATTTCATTAATATGATTCAAGCTAATTTAAACATTACCTACACACTTATTTATAGAATGAAGGAGAGGGAGAAACTTGTAGGAGAAGCTCTTCAAATTGCTTCTATGAAAACCTTCTAACCCTAGCTTCTATGAAAAGTTTCTCAAACCTAGCTTTCACTTCAAGGCTCTCACAAGGAGATGACAAGTGGCACAAGGAGAGAGCTTCTCCCACACTTTAACTTGAACATACGACTACTTCTTCTTACACCTCCAAACATTTCTTGAGACACCTCCAAATTTTTAAAAGATGTCCAAAGTATTACAGAATTATTATTTTGCACACGAAATTGCCTCTCAGAACCCTAATGTCTCATTATGATCTTCCAACTCACCTCCACTACTCTGTCGTCACCTCACCAACGCACCTCCACTGACTCCGTTTGTTGTCATCATCGGTTTGCTTCCATCAACCACCACCATCTACATACTTATAACCATTTGAGGAAAGGATGTTTTTATTGAATGTTTTGTGATTGATTTGGGTGGTTTATGCGATTTGGGGGTGTTCTGTAGGTTTTTTACTTTCTTAACAACGAGTTGCGGAATGGGTTGTTCCAGAACTGTCATTCGGACCGAAAAACAGTTCTGGAACAGCCCATTCCGCAACTCATTGTCAACGAAAAAATAGTTGCAAAATGGGTTGTTCCAGAATTATTCTCCGGATCCAGATGACAGTTTTGAAACAACCCATTTTGCAACTATTCTAGGACGCCACCACTACACCACCGATGCTCTGTCGCTGCTTAACCACTGCTCCGTCGCCGCTAACACACGCTGTAGATGACACACGCCGTCGTTCAAAGCCTCTACTACCAAAGAACACAACCACAATTGTCTACCTTCATTGCACCTCACCACCTCCTTTTTCCACTTTTCCATTGCTTTAACATATTAAGGGGTAAAAATGTCTTTACAAACAGGACATTTTAGGAATTTCATTAAAATGTGAAGGTGCATGAAGAAGCCTTGGGGCACAGGAAGAAACAATTTAAACATGCCTAACATTATTTATGTGCCTCAAGGCCCAACACTTGTACTACACGATCAAAAATACAAGACTTAAATATATTTTACTTGACTCAAATTATTTTAAATTATTTTAAACAATTTATAGAATTTGGATGACTTCTAATTAATACTTTATTTTCTCCAAAATGATTTTTTTATATTTGGATTTGGGTCCAAAGCTTGAAAGGCTAAGATGGGTTCAATTTTATAAAGAATTCTTGATTCAACCTGGCTTTCTTTGTGGAAGACATTGGCTTGAGAAAGTAACGTGTATAATTATAGAAAAAAAATTATATTTAGATCAATTAGAAAATAATTGCATTTGATATTAAAAAAAATTGTATTTTAGATCCTCAATAGAGCAACTTTTAATCTTAAAATGATAAATAACAATGACCTATAAAAATCTGGTGACGAGTTAAGACGGTACAATTAAAATTACAAAAAAAATGGTTAAAAATTTTCATGTTTACGTATTGATTATGAAACATATCATTAAATAGTATTGTTTTTTCTTTTTCAAATTAAGAAGAAACAGAAGACAAAATATTTACCCTTCTAATAACCATTTTGCTGGTGGTGGAAAATTCCAAGTTCCGTGGACGTGCCTCTCTGCCACAGAGATAGAAGAAGCCCTTGCTGGTGATTCAGTAAAGTAAATTGTGAACCTGAAAATCGGAAGAGAAGATGGAGATGGAGGAAATCACAGGCGGTGGCAACAACAGTGAGACTGGGATCCAATTGTGGTGGGGTGTGGCCGCCGCTGCTCAAATGGGTTTGGGTGTGCGTTCCTTCTCCAGAGGGTACGCAGGTGATTCGCGCTTCATGCCTCTCAAAGCCTTCACCGTCGCCTCCCTCTTCGTCGGCAGCGCCGCCTCCGCCTCCGTCCTCCTCCTCCAAGCAAACGGCATCTACGGGGTACTGCTTCACCATCTTTCCATTTTCTGTTTTGACTATGTCGCTCTATGTTTCATGTTGGTGGTCTCTTTAGGGATCACTTTTGTGTTTTGGGGGGAAGGATGATGGACGTATCTTTGTTGCATTGAATTTGAAAGAGGGTTTCGTGCTTGTGGAGTTTGGTGGGTGAGGATGGAAATTTAGTTTTAGTGGGGATAGAAATTGATGGGGTTATGCCATTAGGTGATTCTGGGGAGTGAATTCTGAAATGGGTTTTGTTTATTTTTTTTTTGTTTATTGGGTTCTAGTGATGGCAAAAAGTTCTGCTTCTAAGCAATTTTGGTTAACAAATTGATGTTTGATGTTGGTGTAGTTGAATATTGAATAATTGAGGCTAAATCAAATTGATGTTGATCTTTTTGTGCAAACTGCATAGTTGGTGTGGTTGAACAGTGAAGAGACATATTTTAGTAAAGACATTATGACTAGTTTCACATGAGATCAAATTACTTGTTAATTCTAAATGAATATCTACATTATGTAGAATGATGGTGTCGGATATACTTTTGTTCTTTGTATTCCTTAGGTTGTTAAACGATGGAGAAAGAAGCACCAATATGCTGTCCTTGGTATTTTAGATCAAATTGGTCCTTAACTTAAACATTGTGTAGACATAACAAACCTGAAGTGAAAGCTTGTTTTTCTGTGCTGTGCTTTTAATATGAAAGTATTGTGAGTGTTAGGCATGTTAGGAATGAGAGGTGAGTGCTGACTAAAAGTCAGAGGAGGTAGGGTTAATGATATCCATTCACACATAAAGCTACAGCTGAGGTCAAGGTGGAATTATCTCAACCAGGATCATGGTTTCCTATGTAGAGGTCTTGATGTATTGTATTGAAATACAAAAAAGGGTGCACTATAAATTGCATAATGGTTGTGAAAAGGTACCAATGGTTCAGTTACATATAAGATAGTGGCACAATTTGTGGTTTTATGGTGTAATGTAATGTTTCAAACTCTTGAATCTTACAGATTCTTCATTCACATGACAAAGTTATGCATTTGTTGCATGGCAAAAGTTGTAAACCTGTTTGTGTTTCTTTAACCTCTACATTTAGCTCATTATTTTTAAGTTTATTCCATAGTTCTCTTTAAAAACCATGTTAATTTGGATCAATTAATTGTTTCATTTTCTTATAATAATACAAAATAAACTAAAATTGGGTTCAAATTAGTTGATTAATTGTTTTTCCTGTATTTCCTCTCGATTTCTTTGTTATATTCCTTTGCTTTTGTTTTTGTAATTTTTTGTAACTTTCATGGTATTACATAGATGTGATGTTCGATCTTCTTGACTTGCATCAATCAATGCTTCTATTATCACTTTAGCGAATGCAAACTCGACGTAGTACGAAAACCTTTATACTAGTAATTGGTAGTTTCGTACCTTTTCCCTCTTGGCACTTACGTATCACAAACTCAATAATTCTTAGTTGGCTATTTTGTAATGTATGATACTATGGATGGTCATGATTGATACAAAAGAAGTTCAAATGGGAGTTATATCATAAGACAATTTTGCATTTGTACCTCACTATTAACATTTCTTATTTTAAGGTGGTCTTGTTGTTAGAAACTTGGAATAGAGGATGGGAAAATGACTGGTGTAGTGTTTGTTGCTAACTTGTGATAGATGTCAAGAGAACTATTGATGTTCTTTTCACTTGACTGTGGGATCTGGTTCCCTTTTTCAGTGAATAATATGTCTGTTCTTTATCATTCTCAGATGCTTTATATGCAGACGTGACATGACTATTTTCTCCTACTTTATAATATCGCATATAGGTGGAAGATCTCATGGAAGCAGGCGCAAATTTAAGAGCAAAGCTTGGGTTGCCTCCACGTACACAAAATAAGTAAGCATATGTTTATTGTTTGTGCAGTGAAAATGTATCCCCAATCTGAATACTGTCCAATAAACGTTCTGCATAACCAGTCCAAAGGGAAGAAAAATAAAGATTGGTGTTTCTGGTAACTATTAAAATTTTGAATATGATAACAAATCTTCTCAGGGTACTAATTACTGGATGAAATAGCATTAGATAAGCCATAAAAGCATTTAATATATTGAAATCTCAGAAAGCATTTACATTTTCTTATTAATTAAAAGGTTTCAATGAAGAGTATTAAATGCTTTTAAGTCCGTTTTTATTGAGAATTGTTAGCTAGACTCTTAAAATTTAATACAAATAAGGAGTGAACTGTTGGGATGGGGACTATCTTTCACCATAGTTATTTTAGTTTTTAGGGGTGGAAAGGGAGAGATAAATTGCTTAACCTTGCATTTGGATAGAGAATTTTATAATTGCAAAGTCTTTCTTGGCCTTCTAACATTAATACCCATTTGTTTTAAATGGTTGTTCATGGGTTTTTAATAACTTGTAGGTCTTCTATGGAATAAAAGTAGCATATTTATTTGCATAGGAAAATGGATGATTCGTGACAAAAAGCTCAGCCATGTCTTGTACTGATATCTGGTGGTTTGATTCCTTGGTGGATACAAAAATTATAGTAAACGTTCATGGGATGGCAGTTGCAAGGGTTAAAGGTTTTATGTGCAAGTTAATAATCATATACTTTTGCCCTCAGGTTTCGCAATACCTGGCCTTTTGGTGCATCAACTGTCCATTGTCATCTGTTATTTAGCTAACTTTTAATGGTATATTGTGAATACGTTTTTGGCAAACATAGTGCTACCATTATTTCATGAAATGAAATTTAACTTGCCCCTCAATAAAGAGAAAATGTTGTTTCTCATCCATTTTAGCTGTGGTACCGTTGTATCTGCCAATTGATTTTCCGTTTGGTGTTCTCTGTCTTGGAAGAGTTTCAGAGAATAACTTTACAATGTAGAATTTCGGGTATCCTTTTGGAACTGTTCATGGGGTGCATCTAAAATCATGAAAATATAACTGAATACTCAGAAAGTACTTCAAATAAATGTTCCATTTTTTGAATAAACAACATTTGGTTGGTGGGAGCAAGCAACTACATCCTACCAATTTCATTGACACGTATATATAAGATCTTCTCACTATTTATATATACGTAGAAGTGAGGATTTTGAAAGCCAAAAATCACAAATCATGAAAGTCCTATATTTTAGTACTGATCATGAATCTTGCGATTCACAATACTTTAATGGGGCTTTGAATTCACCATTGTTAATTACAAACATGGAGAGAGACATGAGACTGGAAAGTATGAGCTTAGAAAGTAAAGTGAGAATGAGGAGTAAATGGTTGATCATGGGAATTGGTGGGTGGTATTGTGGAAAGGTGGGAGGGAATAGCATACGCCAGTTTTACAACTGGGAGTAAGTAAATTGAACTCTCCAGAGGTAAATGTGTGATCTTTCTTGAAAATAGGGCGTCTAAGTTGTACATACCCACAGTACTGCACTTTATTTACCTCAGCATCCTTTCTTAGTGAAGAAACTGCCACCTTAACTCCTTCCCCTGCAAATTGCAAATGTTTAAGTTGGTTACATTTCTACAGGGAAAAACAATTTTATATATTTCAACTTTCTTACTATTAGAGTAGCCCAAAGGTAAAAACCAAAAGTAAGAGGGCTATATTATCACCAAATTAAATTATCAAGTACTGTATATTTGCTTATCATAAATTTTTAAAAGTTATTCCTATCGTAATTGTAGGGTTAAATAAGTTTTTAGCATCTTTAAAATTGACTCAAATTAGTACCTTTATAACTTCTTTTTAGTATTTTTGGACTTAATATTTAATAAAAACATAAATTTAGTTTTAATTGTAATTTTGTTATTCTTGAATTAAAATCATTTTAATAATATATTTAAAAGTATGCTAACATGTCATACTGTTAAAACTATCATGTCAATTCAAAAGTAATAATAGAATAACAGTTGGATGAAATTTACATATTTATTAAATGTTAGGTATCATGATTATTGAAAATTTTAGAAATACCAATTTTATTAGAACTAATTTTTGAGGTATCAAAAGCTATTTAACTATTCATTTTAATTAGTTGACAATATAGATTTTTTTAACACTAAAAATGTATAAGAATTAAGTTCAAATTAATGAATATTACCACTAATGTGCTGCTTGGACTACATTCAATGTTAACAATAACGAGTGGTAAAAAAAAAGAAAAAAATAAGGTTCTTTGAATTAAAAAAACTAAAAATAAATGAAAAATGAAGTACATTAATTTATTATTAATATTTTTATTTTATTTATTATTTTAATATTACTATTTTAGTTATTTATTTTATTTTATTTTTTCTTTTAATAAAAATCATAAATATTATTAAAATATTAACCATATAATTGATTGTGTTTAACCGATTATATAATATAAATATTAATAAAATAACTATGATATAATTGATTATACGAAAATAGAATCAATTTTTTATAATATTTTATTAATATTTATAACATAATCAATCATATCTTAATAAATAATGGACATTTTACAAATGTATTTATATTTATCTCAAAAGTTTAATGCATGTCATATTTATTAATTTTTGTGTTTTCCTTTTGTTTTGCCGCTCTTAAGTTTTTTCACTTTAGAAATAAACAAGGCAGTGTAAAATGTATATTTCTCATAAAGATGACAAAAATAGGTTAACTCGCATGGTTTTGATTTGTGTTTTTGATCTATCAACATTGGATCAGACAAGCTAAAGACCGTAGCCTCTCCCATTCCAAAGCAGAGCTAGACCACTGGTTTCTTTCTTTTCACTTTTTACAATTTTCTATTTTTTAAATATATAATTAAAATATACTTAATTATATAAATATTTTCAAAAATTTTAAATGGTTAATTAGTATTTCCAATTGAAAAAATTAATAGAATTATCACTTTTACATATTAAATTACTCTATCACAATTAATAATTAAAACAATTTATAAGGTTTCATGATTTAAATTCAATACTACTTTTTTATTCTTGAAATAATACAATACAAATACTTGAATACTTTACATTAGTTCTTTTTAATTTAATTTTAACTATAAAAAATAGACAGTAAACTAGTCCATTTTACTTGTTTATATATAAAGATAGAAATTGGAAATGCATTACCATGTGTAATAAGCAGCAAGTTTTGAGTGGGATATTTGTCTGCAAGGTCCTTAATTAAGTGCTTGTATCTTTCCCCTGCTTCCAAATCTGATTCTCCCCAGTGGGGAAACTGAAGTTCACAAGGCAAAAAAAAGTTTGAAATGAGCCCCAACAACACTACCATTGAATCATACTTTGAAGTTGAAGTCCCTTTTACCTCTTTATAGACCCTTTCAACAGTTTTATCCACCATCCCAGGTGGCAGCATGGCTTCACACTCTGCCATATCAAACCTCATGTTTCCATCTTTAGGAGCAACATTCGGACGAATAGCCCTGCTGTTCATCATTTCACACAATCCATACTCAACCGACACCTGCACTTTGCACAAACAAAATTCCAAACTTCTAATTCTAAACTTCTAATTCTGAAAACGCAAAGGAACACAACAAATACCAAACTAACCCAACCAATCAGCTTCTCTGTTTCTTCCATCTAAGAAATACTAGAAGAAATAAAAATTGAATGAACTAGTTACAAGAAAGTTCAGAGTTATGTGTTTCATATATATGGAAAAAATAATTATAATTAATGATGATTTTAAAGAGAATTTCTATATATTAAAGATAATCTATATTATATATTAAATACATGTCCATAAGCGCATATGGGTCCTCTTTTTAAATATAATTTGCAAAAAGGCATACGTTTGTATTTATAATTTTATTATATTAAACAATATAGTTTCTAAAATATAAATAATTTTATAAAATGATATAAAGAATATTAAACTAATATATATATATATATATAGATACGTAATTTTATAAGAATAATATTAAAAATGTATATAGTAATTATATTTAAATAGATAAGTTGTTTAATTATTTTGAAATAGAAACTTACTAACTTCCTATTTAATTAGATAAATAAATTGTTTTTAATTTATTAAAAAATAATCTAAGTGACATTAAAAAGATAAAATAGGTATAACTCTTTGTAAATGTTATAAAAAATAGAAATAAAATAATACTAAATAAAATCGAACCAATAATGTGATTACAGGGATAAGGATGGGTTGGGTATGGATAAACATTTGTCTATATTTGATTTTGTTCCCATAACTTTTTTTTTCATAAATATTTATTTTATTATCTGAAGTAACTCATTAAACCACTCCAACTTCTATTATTTAACTTGTAGTATCTTCGAAAATACACACAACCCTTTTTTTTTTATCTAGTGATATTTTGTTTTAATCTCTATTATTGAGAAATATTAAACAACTTTTTTCAATTTTCATTAACCATTAACTTAATAAAGCCATAAACTAAAGTAAAACAAGCTGACCTTGATTTCGAGAGGGTCAACTGTAGCACCATCCCCGGCGGCGCTGCCACCCTCCTCGACGGCGGCGAGAGACGATACGAGTTCCACGGCGGTCTGGAGGCAGCGGAGGAACGGCGAAACGAAGACCCGCTGGATCGGAAACCCAAGATTCTCTCGGAGCCTCTGTGCCGTTTCGAGCGCCCTTTTGCGGCCCGGCTCGGCCAGCGGTGGATCCCACGGCCGCGCCGCCGTGGCTGCCCACGACGGTTCTAAGTTATCGAAGCGCTCGCCATGCCTCATTACGACGACGTTCTGGTAGGAAACGGCACCGTGGTTTCCTTTGGAAGGCATTTTGACGGGACCTACAGAAACAGAAAGTGTTCGCGTTTGGGAAATTGCAATAGAAAAAGAGGATGGTGCTTCTTTTCTATGCACACTATTATAGACTGTGTTCATGCTCATGAAGGTGCCTTCCAATTTCCTCAAAGAACGTATTATATTTTGCGTTGGCATTTTTCGTAGAAGAAAACATTTGAAAATGATACCACCGAGAACATGATATATACAGGATAAATAGACATTCGCTTTTTGTTAGGAAAAAAAAAATTATAGTTTTAGTATGAAGTTTTGGTTCAACTCCATTACTTAGTGCTGATATAATTTAATAACTTTAATATTTGGTAGTGTTTATTAAAGAAAAAATTGAAATTAATTTTGAATTAACCAATAAAACTTTTAATTTACAAAGAAAATAATAAAAATTAAAAAAAAAATTTATCATTGTATATTAATATTAATTTTTTTAATAAATACATGTGATAATTATTAAATTTTAATCATGTGGTTAATTATTTCAACTATTAATTCAAATAAAATTAATTAAATTAAAATTAAAGTTTTTTATTGTACTAAAATATTTATTATAATGACTAATTGTTTATTTATATTTTAACCTGACGTCAAATTTTGTCCTTCTAATTTTACCTAAAAAATTTATTTATCTGTCCATTAATCTACATTATACACTAATACACTACTTAATAATAATAGATAAATGATATATATATATATATATATATATATATATATATATATATATATATATATCATCCTAAAATATCAAATAATGCGTAGAGAGACAGATTTTAATATATTATTAATCATAATTCTATCATAAACTACGATGCTAATTGTTTGAATCTAAAGCTGCAAATACAAATGTTGTATTAATTTAAAAAATTAAAATTAAATACACATAACTGGATAACTTTGTTTTAATAATATAAGAATATATTAATTTAAAAAATTAAAATTAAAATTTAAATATCAATATAATTACTTATCAAATGATTTTTTATTATGAATGATCAAAGTATTAATGTTTCAAAAATTTTATAAAGAATATATATATATATATATATATATATATATATATATATATATATATATATATATATATATATATATATATATATATATATATATATATATATATATATATATATATATATATACACGTTTCAAAGAGCTTCTTCCTTAATACTTATTAAAAATGAGAAAACAAATTAATATCTTTTTTCATAGATTAAAATTCATACAATCAAAAAACAAAGTTTATAAAAATATGTATAAAAAATTCTATAAAATGACATGTACATAAATTAGTGCAATTTATAAACAAATATTTTTAACTTTTTTTTATAGTTTTCTCTCCTATAAACTTTTATGAAAAAATTCGTTAAACGATACTCCTAAGAGTAATTTCTCTTCGTTGGCTATAATTACCTATGGTGTTTGTCGAAAAACTAATTTCTATAAAAAAAAAAAATCAGTAAATTACTTTTAAATGGAGTTATTCTCTTCTTCAAATCATATCCTTAAAAGGGTTTGAAAGAAGAACCTCTGCTTAAAAAATCTAATCTAGTTTTATTGAAGTGAAGGATGATATCATCAATTTCATTTCATTTGAAGTTCAGAACTTGTAATAATTTAAAAAAAATCTTTAGTCATTCTCTCTATATATTCAAGTAAAAAACTATAAATAAAATAAGATGAAAGATCTTAACGTACTTGTGGACAGTGATCGAAGGCCAGTTACTGTATTATACACCTGCAACATAACATCTTGTAACTAAAGAGGGAAATCAAACAGCATATTACAGTGGCAAAAGAAAATAATATAACAAGTGATAAAATTGATAATGCAGAAAGAAAATGTGAGGTTGTGGATTTCAGAGACCACCTTAGAACTTTTCTGCAGAATGGGAGAGAAGTTACACTTTGCAGAAGCAGAGAAAAGGTGAAGTAATCTTAACGAAGGCATGGAGATGGAAAAAGATGAGAACATAGGAAGATGGAGAAGAAGAGAGAGAGAGCCTTTGAAGGGTTGAAACGAATGAGAACGTTAAATATTGAAAATTTTCAACGGGTGTGAATTTAAGAAGAAAAGGGTTCAACGAAGAGTTGGAGGAAGGTTCGTGAAGTGCGTTTGTGATTGAAATTGTCAAGAAAATAGTGCTTCCTTTTGTGACTGTAATTTGGTGTTGAAAGCTAACCCCAAAGTCACTTCATTGACTTTGATTGCTGTTTATCTGCGCGTAGGCATCACTTTCGAATTAAGATTCAGCAATGCTTTCATTCATGGTAATATGCAATGATATATATGAAAATTGACTTGCTTATTGGACTATGGTTTATTTCTTTTATTTTTATATTTTTATTTATTTATTTATTTGTTGATGGTATATAAAATAAAATTATAAAAAAAATAGAAAAATATATTACATGAGATTGAAGGATTAATATTTCGGAAAAAAAAAATAGAAAGATCAAGATGAAGGAAAAATAAATAAGAACCAAAATTCCAATTTAGCAAAAATTAGTTTTCCTTTTGTCAACTATCAATTTAGCTTTGTTGTCTTAAAGAAAATTGCAACTGCAAAAGTTAGTTTTCCTTTTGACAAGATTTCTCCAAAATTTCAAATACTAAGGCAAATGAATTCTGACACTTTCTTCCTACACCTCCATAGTCTCACCCTACACCTCCATAATAGTTGCAAAATGACCAAAAAGTCCTTATGATACTTTAATATATTCCTGTTCTTTGTACCTGTGCCTTACAAGTTGTTCGTGTATACCGCTGTAAGGAGTATGTTACTCGTTTTCTCTGTGGTTTAAACGATCAGTTTTATCACATTCGTTCTCAAGTTATGATGATGAAACCCCTACCCACCATTGAATCTGCATTCTTGTTACTCATTGAGCAAGAACGTCAGTTTCTTGCACCCTCATATGATACTATCACCTTGTTCACCAATAACATTTCACCCTCGGCTGATGGTCACACTTCTTCTTTTCGCGGTCGCGGTTAACAAAGACGTGGAGGTTGCCAATTTTCTTCTGGTCGTGGTAATCTCACCTCAGGTTATGTTAATCGTTTCTATACCCATTGTCAGAAACGCGACCACACTAAAGAAACATGCTTTGAGTTGCACGGTTATCGCCCTAACTGGATCAAACCCAAGTTTTCAAACCCTACTAACATCAACAATATCGTTTCTACTACAGTTTTTGATGACAGTTTATCCAATCGCGATTCTGACCAGCCTGTAGAGAAAGTAGAAGACAAGATTCTTCTTACTAAAAAGCAGCAATTAAGCCTATTAGCCTTACTTCAGCAATCTGACTCCTCTCATCAAACCAATCAAATCACTGTCAATTCTTCAGGTACTGTTTCTCTGCATAATGCCAATGCTATTAACCCTTCTGATATGTATCATTGGCTTCTAGACATAGGTGCTACTGACCATGTGTGCTTTGATCTTACCCTTTTTCACACTTATAAACGTATTACACCAATCATTGTTCATCTTCCCAACCACCACACTGTTCAAGCCCATTTTTCTGGCACTATCTTGTTTGCTTCTGACTTTTATCTTTCAAATGTTTAATTTTTTCCACAATTTTCGTGTAATCTCATTTCTATATCTCAACTCACTAAACAACTATCTTATAAACTTACATTTTTTTCCTAATAAGCGTGTCATCTAGGATTTGATATCATTGAAGATGATTAGAGCTGCTGATGTAGTCAATGGCCTGTATACAATGACTTGGTCCAACCGTTTTAACAACCAATCTACCAACACATTTGCTCACTTGTTCTCCTCTGCCACCTCACGTCTTTGTAACATTTCTAAGCATTTTTCTATTTCTGATTGGTGGCATTTTCGTTTAGGACACCCCTCTATTGATAAACTTCATGTTCTCAAGAAAATTGATAATACTTTTACTAGCCCTGATACTAATTTGTCGTGTGATGTGTGTCACTTTGCCAAAATGGAGAAACTCTCTTTTTCACCAAGCACTACTGTTTCTCAATCCTGTTATGATTTGATACATGTTCATATTTGGGGTTCCTTTAATAGTCCCTACATTTTAGGACATCGATATTTTTTAACCATTGTAGATGATTTCTCACGGTACACTTGGGTTTTTTTCCATGAAAACTAAAACTGAAACTAGACCTGCCTTACAAACTTTCATTCGTTTAATTCATACTCAGCATCAAAAAGTTGTCAAGATCATTCGCAGTAACAATGGTCCTGAATTTAATATGACAGATTTTTATCAACAAAATGGAATTATTCACCAAAATTCATGCGTTAAAACTCCGTAACAAAATGCTATCGTTGAACGAAAACACCAAAGTATTTTAGCTATTGCTCGATCTCTTTTATTTCAGTCAAAGTTACCTCTTTGTTTTTAGAACTACGCCATCTATCATGTTGTTTTTCTATTGAATAGGTTTCCTACTGTTTTCTTAATAAATATGACTCCTTTTGATGACTTCTTTTGAGGCTTTAAATAACCATATTCCCAATTATTATATATATTATTATTATAAATAGTATAATTAATTTTATTTTTAATATTATATTGTTGTTATTATTGTTATTATTATTATTAATAATATTACTATTATTATTATATTATTATTATAGATATTATTAATGTTATTATTATTATTATTATTATTATTATTTTAAATATTATTAATAATATTATTGATATTATTATTATTATAAATATTATTATTATTATTATTATTATAAATATTATTAATAATATTATCATTATTATTATTATTATTATTATATTATTATTATTATTATTATTATAAATATCATTACTATTTTTATTATGAATATTGGATAGAATAAATTTGTTGCTAATTTAGAGGTTTAAGGTTTTGGATTTAGTCACTTCTGACTAACTCCTTAAGTATTATTTGGGCTCGTAGTTACTTGCATTTTTCCTATTTTTCATAGATACTCAATTTTGTTTCATTGCCATTTTGAAAATGTGAAGTCTTAACTTGAGAAGTTAATGCACAATAAAAAGAAAACTTTTGTGTATCACTTCAAAAGCATCCATACTAGTTTTCAATTTTATATTTTCCTCTTTTACCTGTTGTAGCCTTCTCTCAAGCCACTTGTTTTCTCCCTTGAAACTATTGTTTTGAAAAAGATAACTTTTTAATTTCATCATGAAACTTACTGAAATCATCTAATGACTGATGATAGTTAGACTCAATTTCAAAGCGATAAATACCTACATTTCCTCCAAATGATTTTACATCATCCACTAAGCACAAATTTTCATTTTCATCAATTTCGCTAGTGCTTGATGATGTTCCTAATGCATTATCCTCCCAAACAACAAACACTTTTTTTCTTCTTCTTGGGTTTCTTTGCATTTCTTTATTCAAACTATTGTTTGAAATTGACTAAAGAGAAATCAAGTTTGATATGTCTAAGTTTACCACATTCAAAGCATGTAGGTGTTATCCCTCTCTTATGCTGAAAAGAAGATTTCTTCTTCTTTTTTTCCTAAAAAACATGAAAATTTCTTGACATTTAAGTTTTAGATTTTACTAGCTAAATTTTTTAATTCCTCTTCAATATGTGGTAGTTTCAAGTACTAATGATGGAAGATCATCTGAAAGAGTACATATTAAACCAATAATGAAAGCTATGAGTAGAAGAATGGAAGAGGGAGAAGGACTTCAGAAGTCTCTTCTCCTATGGAGAATAAAATATTAGAACTTCCTTTCCTTTTCTTCTTGTCTTTGTAAAATTGTAAAATATATTTTTCGGTCTTGTATTTGGGACACACGCACACACACTTAGATTAAGGTTGAAGGAACTCCAATAAGGTGCCAAGCTAGGGTAAATAACCTAGTTTGGGAGCCATGTTAGGTTAGCATGCCAGGTAAGTTAGGATTAGGAGCCACCTTTCCACAACAAGAAAAATATAGTTAGCTACCAATTTTAGCTACCAAAACAATTGATAACTAATTATGACTAAAATAACTACTAAATTAAATTTTAGTCTTTAAATAATTATAAAATAAAATTAGTAACCAAATTTTATTACCAAAATAATTTGGTTGTTAATACTAATAAAATAAAATTAATGACTATTAAATTTTAGTCAATAAAAATAAAAAAATTAAAATTTAAACTTTAAACTTTTCTTTTTTAATAACAAAATTATTTTTAATTAATTGACAGTGAAAAAAATTATTGGGATTCTTTTCCTCTACAACAATAGCAACAACAAACATCATCATGTTCCTTCGTTCTTGTCTTCCAGGAAACATCATCATCTTCCTTCATTCTTGTCTTTCAGCTCGCGAATAGATGACTCCTTATGCGAAAATAGTGATCATTTTTCCTTCCTTCTTGTCTTCCAGCTCGCGAATTGATTCGCTCCTTATGAGAAAATAATGATCGTTCTTCTCCTTTTAAGTCATGGATTAGGGTTTGTTTTTTATACGAAAATAATAATCAATTTCGTTTCTCTCCTACAACTCGTGGATTAGGGTTCATTTCCTGTACCAAAATAGCGATCAACACTTCGTTCTTCTACTTTACATTTTGCTGCGTGGTGGTGCATTGTGTTTTTTGTTTGCAATTTTTTTTGCTCATAGTTCTCTTCGCTCGTGGTTTTGGTTGTGATTGTCTACTCTTGTGGTTTTCTCTCCTCATGGTTATCTCTACTTGCAGATTTATCCACTTGCGGTTCTCTGCTTGCAATTCTCCACACTCATAGTTCTGATTTGCTCACGTTGTGTTGTTCTATTCTCTGCTCACGGTTTTCATTTGCTGGTATTTTTCTCTTCTCTTTTTCTTCTCTGTTCACGATTATGATTATTGGTATGCTGTTCTTCTTTGCTCCTAGTTCTTAAGGTATATGAAATAAATAATTGTAAATTTTAGTTACTTTTTCAATTTTTTATTATAGAAAATTTAATAACTATATAATATTTTTTTTAATTTTATAATCGATAATTGAAATTTGGAAGCAATTACAGGTATGTGTGGATCGAATTCAACTCAGCATAATCCAAGTCCATCAATGGTTTTTCTATTTTTTTTTATCGTTTTCCCTTTATTGCCTCCGTTGAATACTTTGGCCCTTAGTGTATTAGTTGTTAAGATATTTGATGCTTTGATGTATATGAATAATTGGAAGCTAAGCCATTTGATTTTATGCACATGATACTTCACTCAATTTGGCTTAGAAGACTGAACTTCAGGCTCATGGCTTCACAATAAGGGATGTTTATACATACAAAGACCCTTCTTGATTTTTCACTAAGCTCGTTTGGATACAATGTACAATGTACGAGGTTATATAAACTATTTTGGGTTGAGTAACTATTTTTGGTTTATCTGAGCTGTGTATTTTCTAAGCTAAAGGGAGATGTAGTTGTTCAAGATTTCCCATGTGACTAGGTCATGTTAACATTATAGATTCAGTTGAAATTAGTATTTTAGATAAACAAATGGTGGTTAAGTTGGTAATTGTATGTTAAATCATGACCCCAAAGTTCCAATATGAAGAAATAGTAATGCTGGTACCTCAGTTTTTGATGAGTTCAATTGATTTACAATTCTCATTCTTATCCAAATAGCTTGTTTGGTACAAATTTTACGATGTACATGTCAAATATTCTGAGTAGCTCTTCCCAACTTTATGAATCTGCCACCACTGTTCTGCTCTGCTTCACCTGTTTTGTACTACGTGGCTATTACTAATCTGACTAAGAAATGAAACATTAAATCTGACTAAGAAATGAAACATTAAATGTTTTTTTTTGTGTTTTTAAGACTCTTTATTTTCCATTTTATAATATTTAATGAAGTATTAGAAAAAATGTGAACAAATATAAGATTTTTCTCTATGCACTAAACACGTCTGCTCCCAGCTAATTGTTTCTTATATTACTATACTAATCGTCTTTTTGTCAAAATTTAGTAATTTCGTTAGTCCAAAAGAGAAGAAGCTGCCATGGTTGCAGTGCAAGTTGAGTGCCCCCCATAGTTGAAATTGTCTGTGAAAATGATTGGATTATTTTGTACAGTTGAAGAGGAGGATATATGTAGTTTTGAAATTTTCAATGTTAATTCCCCAATCCCATATTTTTCAAGTTTATTGTTGGGATTGTTGTGTTATGCATAATGGGAAATTTGAAATGTTGTCTATGAAGCAGATACATCAGAATGATATACAATTTTTGCAACATTCGTACTCTTTATCTTTAGATACACACACACACCAGAGAGATGGAACTCATTCTTGTACCAGCTGCTCCTGGCTACTATTACTGTAGCTGGTAGCCTACACATTTGAGTTGCAGTTTAATGCACTTACTTATCTTTTTACGCAATGTTCTGCATCAGACGTATGATTTCTAAGGCTGTCTTTGATGATGACCAAGTTCGAAATTTTCCCTGAATTCCTATATTTTTGTTTGCACTCGTTATGTGCCCACATCATGACTTAAACATTTGGATTGAATGTTTCTTTTTCACAAGAACGAGTTATATTGTTAATAAAAGCAACCAAATATTATAGTTTCACTACCAGATTGCAGCAATATGAATAGAAGAGTCAAATCCGCTTATTAATAAATTCCTAGGAGCGATTCAATCACAACCTCTATTATATGAGAAATGCTACTCAACTGATCATTGGGCGTGCTATCATTCAGTCTGCCATTAAAAGGTTTAGAAGGAAGTAAACATGGTTGAGTATGTTTTTTCGTAAAATTTTATTCAGGGTATGTTTAATAGTGTTTCTTTACCAACCTCAATAACATATAGCAATTCAAAATGAGAATTTTAAATTCAATCTATATGAATTTGAGTTAAATCTGTTTTTATTAGTCTATATAGTTTATCTATGGAAGAAGCAATAAATAAATAATGATATATAATAAATATGATAACAAATAGTTAAGAATATTAAATATCTCATCTATAAGTTATTATGCTTCTTTGCTCTGGAGTGAGTTATTAGGCAAATTATCATCACTAAAGCTTACCAATGCATAGGTTCTTTTGTTACTTTTAATCTTGCTGTTCTTGTGTATAATTATTCTATTATTTATGCTGCTGAGTTGGTTCCATTTTTTGTTCTTATTTTACTTTTCAATGCTGCTCAAATTGAATTTTCTATACCTTTGGTTCATTTGGTAATGCTAAACTTACATGCTTATGCCTCTTCCTTTTACATAAACTTTTATTATATTACAATTTGATGTTCTAGGGAGGTTAGATATTCGAGTTAGAAAGTTCTGCAGATCTTCAAGTTTGTCAGAAATTGGTGGGTGAGTAACTTACTCTGACTACTACCAAATTGAACTTGAGACATGGTTTTGTTATTGCCATATGCTTAAAACTTTATTTTAATGTGTGAATTGTGAAAGCAGTTAATATAATCTCTTATGTTAAATTAGTGTTAACAACTTCAAGAAATTGATGATGTGCACAGTAATTCGACAACATGGCAATTGACAGTGAATTTTAGGTGTGAACATAGATGTGAATTCATAGTAAATTTTATTACTTGTTTAATGTGTGAAGCTTCTGTTCTTGTTTTTAGACATAATTGTATTACCTAACCTTATTGGCATTGATGTTTCTCATCTGCATCTTAGTACCTTTTTCTTCCCGTCTCTACAAGTCAGTGGATGTATCATAAACTAATATTTAATTAGTTTTGAATGACTAACTATATATAAATATAATCCCAATGTTAAAGTAATGAAACCTTTATAACATTTATACCAAATCAAGTCCCGTATGAATCTAACCAAATTAACCACTTGCTTACTCTTAATTGTGCACACATGTATGTGTGTGATTAAATCTCTGTTTTTTAGAATTCAACTTTTTTCTTTTTTAGATATAGAGTAAATTTGATTCTCTTTATTTATGTATTGAAACTTATTTATGGTGTGACTTTTAGCATGGAGGAATTATACTTTTTAAATAAGTGAAGTGATTTTTGTTTTCTTCTCTATTTCACGTATACATCTACTTATTTTTCTTGGCTTAGAGTATCTTCGACAGTAAAACTAATCAAGATTCTTATTTCATAGAAAAATACGATATATACTTTAGAGACTCAAAATATGCAATACTATTTATGATGAATAGTGATATTTGGCATTTTTTGCAGATCACGTTTTTTATTCTCAAGAACGCCCGGTCGAAACCTCATTTAGGAAAGAGAAAAGGTTTGACATTTTTTATTTTGGTCATTGTATTTTCTTCAACAACTTTTTTTATGTCCATGGTTTTGGGGGATATAGTTTATTGTTCTCAAATAAATTAAGCAATGATAGATTATAAGACTTTCTTTTATAGTTGAATGATGCATTGTGTTATATGATAGATTATGGATATTCGTCAAAATCGAAGTTGGATGTATAATAGATTAATGTCTAATAGAAGGGGATATAATGAAGTATTTTTAGAAGGAGTAGATGAGTTTGTGTCCTATGCATGTCAAGAAAGGAATTTGTCAAATGGAAAAATAAGATGTCCTTGTTCTAAGTACAAAAATCTAAAGTTCTTCCATTTTGAAGAAGTTAAAGTTCATCTTTATAAGAAAGGATTCATCCCTGCATATTGGTATTGGACATGTCATGGAGAAAGTGACCCAAACATAGGTGTAGATACTAATCCTGAGATTTTCAGTACACAGAAGGGACACCTCAATAGATTTGAGAGCATGACTTATGATGTTGCTGGTGTAGAGTATGAAATGGATCATGATCAAGAAATGGATGACTCCCCAAGTATGGACGAGACTCCAAATATAGAAGCTCAAAAATTTTATGAACTATTAGATATTGCCCAAAAACCATTATGGCCTGGATGTAATAATCACACTGAGTTATCTTTTGCTATTAGATTTTTGACAATTAAATCAGAGGGAAACATGTCTCAAAGATCTTGTGATCAAACATTAGCCCTTATGAAAGAGATGCATCCTGTTGGTAATCTTATTCCTAAAGATTTCTATAGGGCCAAAAAATTAGTCTCAAAACTAGGTTTAATTGTAAAAAATAATTGATTGTCGTGTTGATGGTTGTATGTTATTTTACACTTATGAAGAAATGCAAATTTTGTCATAAACCACGTTTTCAGATACAAGATGTTGATAGAGGTAAATACAAGGAGGTTCCTATTAAGAGAATGCATTATTTACCTCTCATTCCTAGGCTTAGGAGATTATATGCCTCCACGAGTTCTGCTCCATATATGAGGTGGCATCATGAAAATAGACGAGAACCTGGGGTGTTGTGTCATCCATCTGATGGTAAAGCTTGGAAACATTTTGATAAAATACATCATGAATTTGCAGCTGAACCAAGAAATGTAAGGTTAGCCTTATGTTCTAATGGTTTTTCACCTTTTAATAATTCGAATCCACCTTATTCTTGTTGGCCGGTAATTGTCACTCCTTACAATCTTCCTCCAGAATTATGCATGACTACTCCTTTTATGTTTTTGACATTGATTATTCCTGGGCCACATAGTCCAAAAGGTAAAA
>Ga0209700_104583_pt1 | contig 24637 bp, 8 predicted proteins | sample SiratroredBW_FD_187528 | JGI IMG/M metagenome (GOLD analysis project Ga0209700, IMG submission 187528) | Root nodule microbial communities of legume samples collected from California, USA - Siratro red BW (SPAdes) (version 2) | ecosystem: Host-associated > Plants > Roots > Nodule | place: USA...
AAAAAAAAAAAAAAAAAAAAAATAAATATATATATATATATATATATATATATATATATATATATATATATATATTTCGAAAGGAGGTACAAATTCACGTGTTATGTGTAATTAAATTATAATGTTTTAAATTTTTAAAAAAATTAAGTTACAACATGTGCTACGAAATAATATAAGAAAATCTTTAGGTGAAATTGGCTACCTTATATTAAGAGTTTGTATTAACTTTCAAAAGAAAATATTTAAACACCTTTAAAAAAAATAAAATTCAAAGATTACACAATATCAAATTATACCTGATTGAATCAAAAGAGTAAATTTTACCCATATCTCTTTTTTTCAACCTACACCAAATTCCTTAAAATTGTCTGACTTTTATTACATTGTATACCCATAATATTTGTTTAGTTAATATGATTTGGTACATGATTGCACAAAGTGGAAAAAAAAAAAAGAAATATAAATAAATCAGAGAATATTGAATTTGATGAAAAAAAATAAAATACAAAAAAATGAATAAAGAAATTGTCAATGTGTATGATTGATTTAAAAAATAATAAATAAGATGATACTTAATATTCTTGTCATTTTTTTTTATCACTTTCCAATTGTGATGATGATTAAAAATTACAAAAGCCAGGTCGATGTTGTCATAGGAGCACGAAAGTGAGATTGAAAATGAAAATGTTCGATAGAGAAAGTTAATCACAAGAATAAAGAAATAATTAAAAATAGTAATAGGTTTAAAGAAAAATAAAAAGATACATTATTGTCTTAACCACAATGTTCCAAAACAAACCCAAATAGCAGAAAAGCATCCTAAGTAAAAATGAACAACCAGATATACCTACCACATCACAGTAAAGTCAAATTCTAAAATTCAGCTCTTTTTTTGAACCCATAACACCAAACACTTTGAATTTCAGAAATATTATATGTGATAAAATTATCTTTAACGTTTAACAGAAAAACATCTTAAAATGAATATTTTTAAATAAGCAATACTTCTCAAAACCTTGAAATGTCAGATCGGGAGTGAAAGATTTGTTTTGTCTCTTCCTTCTCTACCATCTAGAATAACTTGCTTCATTGTTTTTTTTCTTATTTAAATTTTTCTGTTTTACCACATTTGCTTATTTGAGAAAATGAATATTGGAACTTTTTCTCTAACAGTAAAATTTATCCTTTTTTTTATTGAAAAAAATGACTTTAAGAATAAATGCAAATAACACACCACCTTATATAAAAGATAAGTGTGAAGTAGCTCTCCAAGTATTCATAAAGTTTCTATCTCAAAGACATTTAAAATTCTGACAAAGCTAATTAATTTTACTGCATGCTCATAGAATTTCTTATCCATTATCCATAAATTGAGATAGGTTCAAGATCCATCTAAAAAGCAATAAATAAAAATATTTATAAAAATGACATACTTTATTGGTGACATGTGAATGAAGTTATAACAATTACATAAATATGAAGAGATGGTTAGGTGTATAAAATTTTTTAACTATCTCAATCAAGAGTTAGTTAAGAGAGTTAACTTATCTTTCTATTTCTTTACATATTTTTTTAATTTTTCAAAAACTACTTGAACATTTTATAATCTTATACTAAAATATTTTTGAAACTTTTAAATGATTAAAATTCATTTTACCTCTCAATTTACTCTTTAATTTCTCTAAAATTTTTTCTTGGAGGTCACCCCTTGTAACTATTCTTTATTTTTTTTTCATGTCTTTAATGCTCACATTAAGACGTCAATAAAGAAAAAGTTTACTATACAGAACCAACTGACAATTTTACATAAAATATAAACTATTATTTATGTGACATTTTTAAATTTATTCAAGTGATTGATAAAACATCTTACTAAATGATAAAGAGATTGTTATTTCTTTGTAAAACTTTCATTATATGAAATATTTCTCTAATAAGGAATTCTTATTTGGATATCTTCTCATTATAGAGTTGTTTTTGTAATTTTATGAGCAAATCTTTTGTTGTAACCATAAGTGACAAAAAAAATATGTAGAAAAGCTATAAGTAATTTTATGAAAAAAATATTTCTGTGTTCTTCTTCTCAAAGATGAGACAATTTAGTATAAAAGTTGAAGTGTTTTGTTATCTCATTTATTGTGTTCATAGTAAATTTAGTTGTATTTGACAAATTGTTTGTAAAAACATTTTTTAAATTTTCTTAACTGTTAGACAATCATCCTTGTATCCTTTGGTTATCATCATCCTACAAAAACTATACAAAACATTTTTAAGTTATTAAACCTCTTTCGGAACGGTATTATGGATTTTTATTTGGAATTAAAGCTAACATATTGGGTTTAGTTCTTTGAAAAACAAGAAGAAAAGATCCAACATTGCATAAGGAGGGACTAACCATTAATAATTTAAGACTCTGTACTATAACCTTTAATTTAAGACAATCTAACATATTTAATAATTATCATTATTTACATATTAACATGATTAATAACATGGAGAGAAAACATCAAAATCTAAATATCACCAAACTTCTTTCATGAACTTACCCTCACCTTTATATCTCTTAAATATAAAAATGATTTTATTAAAAAGAAAAATATTGTTTTTTGAATATTTTTTAACAAGCATTTAAAAATAATTAAAATATTTTTTTATAAGTTTAAAATCATTTATGATATACTACTACTAAATTTATTAATTTATTAAAAGAATATATCAAATCATTACTTAAAAATAAGTTTTAAGTTCTTAATATATAATATCTTTTACTTCAAATGTTTAATATATATTTTTAATGAATTAAACATTTTAATTTAAAGATCTTATGTGAACTAATTCTACTGCTCTTATACTAGTTAAACATATGTTACCTTATTTGAAAAGTGAGTATAAATAATAATAGAATGGTGGTACTTAAAACTTATTTAAACTTAAATTATTATTAGATGTTTCTATTCACAGAGACCTGTTTGGGCAAATTGAGGAGATATTCGGGCTGATATGGAAGCTGCAGGGTAAAAGTGGCAAAAAAAAGGAAACAGTATCAGTGTCCAAGATAACTAACAACGTTGGATTAGATTACTTATTGAGGCGGTTAGTTTTGTTGGCATTGTCTGCTTAATTGGAGTATTGTTTGTTGGAAGTGAAACTAGGTTGGAGGCAATGCCAGGTCCTGGTCCTCACCTCATGTATGCCATGGCCTCTGCTTTGGCTCTCACAACCATCTCCAATGGAAGGTTTAGTCCTCACCACACACTCACCTACACACTAAACTCCTTCTTTGGCCCTGATATTGGTTCTTTCTCAGAGTGGCTTGCTTCACTTTCTGGTGGTGCTCCTGCTCAAGCTTTCGGATCCGCTCTTGCAAATCTCATCCACCATCCTTTCTACTACATCCTTATTTTGGCTCTTCCTCTCTCCTTTCTCTATTCCAGGATATCCTCCTATCTTCTTCGCACTCACCTTCTTGATTCCGTCTCCAGGGTCTGTCCCACTCCTTCTATTTCCCTCGTTCCTCAAAAATCATGATTTCCTACTTTATTAACCTCGGATTGCAGGTGCCCCTTACGAGGATGCAATGTTTTTTCTTGATATCTGCTGGCTCCTTTACCCACTTCTTTCTTGATGATCTGTTTGAGGTAATATGTAGACACCTTTTGTGGTTGCTTCTATACATGTCTGGTTTTCTATTATCTAATAATTTGGTAAAGTAACCAAAATTTCAAGTCTTTATGGACATTATTTTATCTTGGGATGCTGGATCTTTATGATGGGTATCAAGTCTGTTGGGAGATTACTATATTACACTTCTTATCCATCTTACCAAATCCATCATCCATCAGAAAAGAAGATATTGTATAATCAGTGACTACGGATAACTGAATCAGCGGGGGCATGTTTTGTTTGTCCTATGTGAAAAGGAATCATTGTCTAAAGGGTTAGTGCTTAGTTCATAATATAAATTGCCGAAGCATAATTGATTGCTGTTAATAGTTCTGTTGGACTACTTTTTCCCACTAATATTGGCCTCATTGGTTGCTATCATGAGAAACATCCATTTTCGTTTGCATCATCCACTGGGTAACTTAGCCGTGAGGAGTTTCAATAGTTTGTATGAGCTTTTAGGTTCAAATTGTACAAAAATAGATAGCTTAAATCTGTCATTTACTGACTCTTTAGATGCATTGATGGCGATGGAAAATGTGGGAAAATAAATAAAAGTTTTTCATCTTATGTTGAACAATGTGGAATCTAAATCAATGTTTTGGGTTATGTGTATGTATGTGACTAAGAAAAACAAAAAAACATTTTAGATGTTCATCATATCCTAACTATGTCAAGCAACATGGCACCCCACACCCAAGTTGTCGCTGCAACCTTGTTCGAGAGTCAGTTTTATTTTAACTAGGAGATATTGGATAACAGTTTTATTTTACTCTTAAATTAGCATCCTACACACAAGTTGTGAGGTGCATTGCCACCCTCAAAACTTTATAATTTAGTTTCATCAACATTTATTCTTTCGTCTCATAGCTAAAGCAACATTCTATTATTCATTAATCAGGTCTTTTAGAGTATGATAGTGAATAGTTTGTCATTCTGTTGGTGTGCTTCTCTGTAATCTCTCACAATTCAAAGATACAAATATATATATATATATACACACACCAGTTTCTCTTTTCTCTCTCCCTCTCTTATTTCTAATAAGGTAAAGTTTCAATCAATACTTAAACACTAAATTTTGCAATCAGTCAGACAATAAGGAATAAATGTTCGGAATTCAGTTATTTTCGAATTAAATTATTAGTATGCACATTTAAAATAAAATAAAATAAAAAAACTAGATTTTCAGATTATAAACCCTTAACAATTAGAGTCTAGTCTCACGCTCTGCCGGTGTGGGATGGTTGTGCACTAACCTTGGTAGATACCAATTGATGAGAATCCTGGGAGAATCACACCACAAAAGGTAGTTATTATAATTGAAGAGCTAACTGGTTATATACCTCCGCTAGATCCCATGCTTCTAACCTTGGCATTCAAGTTTCAAACTTGCTATCAGATCCCAACATATACTGAGCAAATATATGCATGTTTATTACAAATATAGTGGTGTTAGCTATTTGAGCTGAATTCAGCTCGACTGCAAATCATCTAATGGTGTCCATTAAAAAGCTAAATGCTGCATTCACTTTGTCATAATTTGTTCTGAACATTTACTCTTGTACTACAACTGATTGACAAATATACATTATCTCCCAAATCGCTCAGGAGAATGGGAAAACAACCACGTACACTTGGATTTTGAGCACGGGCTGGTGGCAAAGTAGAGCACCAGTCAACCCAGATGCTGTTGTTGTAGTTGGCTTCTTATGTGCTTGCTTAATTGGTGGCTTTTTTTACATCAACAGGTTTTTATTATTTTCAACATACCATGTTAATCAACAACGTATATCATAAACAGACAATGGTTTGACATTTGCTCTCCTTTATTGGCATGCAGAGCAAGTTCCTCAAACTCCATAAAGAAAAAGTCATATCAGTCGATGCTACTTGTGCTATCCATAGCTTCCTTGTACTGTTTTTGGTGTGCAATCCAGATATACTGGATCAGTCCGCGCCGTCCAGCAGTTGGTGAAGAGGCTGATCTCGGTGTTCTTGTGTTTTTAGCTGTATACTTCTTCCTACCTTACGCATTGTGCATAATGTCCATGTCCCCAAAAGATCCTGATCCAAATCAAATTCCTCTTTAACAGTGTTAACTCTATTACATGTCTTCTGCCTTCTGCCAATGCTATTCAGTTGCTGGGGTCTAGCCGCTGGTATTTATAGTACAATCAATCACCAGCAATATATAAAATTCCTCATCCATTCCTTGTTGGAACAGGATACTTCTGACCTTACGGTTTTTATTCTACTTACTTGTATAGAGTATTCATTGTTATATGTATCTGGTTCACTGTTCAAAAAGAAACATGTAACCTGTAGCAAAGTGATGTAATGTAGAAATTCCATATTTGATTCAGCTGTTCGAATAAAGGTTCTTGAAGGGGTTAATAACATTAAATTTATTTGGATGAGTCAGAAATTTTGTGTACACACACGACACATAGTCATGTTGACAGCTTTATTGTGTTTTATCTTTGTTCATGTTACAATGAGGCAAAATGTATGGTTTTTTGTGGTGCAAAAGATTCAGTTGAAGCGGTTTCAAGTCTTAATTAAGAATGCTTCATCTCAGATTTATTCTGAGGTAACTTCGCCTATTCTTTGGCTTTGATAGAGAGCTTACAATTGAGCTATACTTCTAATCTGCCGATAACTACTCGCATAATAAAAATTAGTTTGAGTAATCATAACCCTTATTATTTATATTCTAAATATATTGCTATTTTATTTTAAAATTTTATTCATATTTATTATTATCATCTGAATATAATATTTTTTTATTAAAAGAAAATATTAGGTAGATGATTAAAAAATGGTGTAGATTGCTATGAAAGAAAGCAATCGATTAGCACAAATTGATAAAAAGAAACCAACACCACTTCTACTTATAAGATTAGAGTAAAAGAAACAAAATGAAATAAATATTAAAGTTAATGTTCAAATATTTCTCTATTGATCGTTTATTTTATTAAATGAAAAATGGGTTTATATAATTTTAATTGATATAAATTAATGATAATAATTAGCCTTGCATCATATTATTTTAAAGCATATGCAAAATGCAAATTATAATTTACAATATAACTTCCTAAAATTTTCCAATCATTTTTAACCATTTAAGTTTTAGATTTTTTTTTGAAGAATCTATTTTAAAGGGGTTTCTCTCTCCATTGTCATACCTTTTATTGTGACTTTTACGAAGAATCTAAAGTATTTGTTATTTCCTTTTTATCCGACATATAAACTTGCCAAATTAATAAATATTGTCGAAACTTTGATAACATATTTTATTTAAATTTTTATATGCATTTTAAAATTTATTGTTTAGCATGATAAAATTATGATATTACATTTTAATATTATTTTATATATTACATGATTATTATAATAATTTTATTAACATCAATTTATAACATTAAACCTTGAATAATGTCTTGATTTGTTCGATCAATGATCAGTCTAGTTTTAAATTGATCCCTACGCCTACCATTAGATAATTAAAATAGATGTATTGCATGCATATTTGTAAGTTTTTTTAAGGCGGTGTTTGGTTAGAGGATGAAAAAGAATGAAAATAATATAAAAAGGTTTTTGATGAGAGAAGATATGTGAAAAATAATATTAAAATATAATGAAACTCCTTACAATTATTTCACCTATTTTTATATATTTCTCTATATATACTTTATCTCATTTCTCATTTGTTTATTCAAATATTTTTAATTTCTACTTTATTCTTCTCTCTTTCAACTCTAGCAACTTATTATTTATATTTTATCTGTTTTTTATTAGTGTCTCTCAATCTTGTAAATCTGGTACTTCTACAAGTAGTTCAAAAGTTAAAACTTTAAATTTCAAAGATTCTTTTCAATTTTGCCTCTCTTGTTCAGAGGGCTCTTCCTTGTCCATGCCTCCGTTAACAAGATAATTATGCGACATTGTTGCAGTGGTGGCAGACGAGCATAGATAACTATTAGAATTCATGGATATATTCTTTGTTTTTTACGTGGGTTTTGAAATCAGTTGCCTTTATAAGATTTTCATGACGGGTCACTACGACCAATGGAAGAGCATTCGTGGAGAAGCATGTGACACTAATGATGTTTTGTACGAATTCATGTTAAGTATTTAAACGTGAGCTTAAATTTAGATATTAAATAAAATTAAAAAAATTAAAACAATATATAAAAAAGATATTTATATATATTTTTTAATTTAAATTAAAGATGTCGCCAATTCCTTATTTAAAGTTTTTAGTGTTTTCTTATAAAATAATCTAGTTTTAAAAGGCATGGAAAACTATAAGAATTAGATATATCTTCAAATGCATAAAGATATCATGAATCATTCATATAAGTGGTGCATAGTTGGTGAGAACCTAACTTCTTACATCATTACGGTAGTCTATTTTTGTTATAAATTTTAAAGTTTTATTATACCTTAAAGGATTAGTCGTAAATAAAACAAGAAAAAATAAGTTAAATAGGGGTTAGTTTTGTTAGATTAAATATGACTATTTTCACCATGATACCGAAGCACAAAATTTAAGAGTGAAGAAAGAATAAAGACGAACCAAACTGTTTTGGAAATTCATTGAGACTAAACTCACTTAACAAAAATTTGACAGAAAACTTGAATGTGTACTTGAAGAAATTTGGTTTTCAAATTAGATTACCTATTGAAAAAACTTAAAGGACGAAAAAAAATCACCTTTTGAAAATCCACTTAATAAAAATTCTAAGCGAGCACAAAACAAGTCATTATTGAGAAAACAATCTTCCTCTAGTCATCCAGCATTTTCGTCATCGTATTTTATTAATTTTCTTTTGATCGGGATTGAATAGAACTATTCAAGTATCATATATATTTATATATATTTAGGTCATCTCTATTCTATATGGGTGATTCAATTTATATCCTTAGAAAATCATAATTTGCATTTATATACAAAATTTATATAGAAATTATTTTTTATATTTTGATTTGGATTCAATCATTCAACGAGTTTGATTAATAGAAATATGATTGAATTTATTATTTCATATGTATTGTCACTCTTAAAGTAATTTGTTATTAAATATTCAAGGAATAGATGTTTGAAAATAAAACTTAGAACTTAGTCATTGAGAAAGCAATGGTTAGTACTTTTTATTAATACATTAATATGGATAAACGAAAACTAATAGTTGATTGAGAGGTATATGATAGTTAGGTTACACTCTTGGTTATTAATCTTTTCTTATATTATATTTTAGTATCTTAATTTCCATTTTTAAAATTTCAATCAAACAAATTTGAAATTAAAATGGATCAATGTAAATAAATGTATATATATAACTTCTATTACCTAAATAAATATAATTGTAAAACAACATAATATCACATGAGACAGTATGAGTTGAATTTTCTTTAGTAAGAGATGAAGCGGTAGAACTAAGAAAAACATATCTAAGTTGAAGTATTTAAGTGTAAGAGTTGCATTATTCATCCATGGTATGTCTGGTGATTGGAATCAGGAGTAATAATTAATTAAGAAATAACAAGGCAGGTTATGAACTTCTCAATTTTATAAACTTTATAATAATTTGCACGTGCAACCTTTGACCCGTACATATACAAAACGACGCAGTACAAAGGATAACAAGAGTTCCTTATTACTCTGAGTTTCTCATTACTCTGAGTTTCTCATCAATATCTTTCTGGATCAACAGGCTTGTCCACGAAAGAAGGAAGACAGAATGCAGCAGAATGGATCTGTGGTAAGAAAAATAAAAGGCGATGAGAATAAAGCAAAGGAAGAAAGTTAAGCCTTGAACATGAACAGAAATGGTTTCAATGGACTACCTCTGAGTTATAAAACTTAGGAGGTCCCTTTGCTACCCCATTTTGCTTTGGGTTCAATGGATTTATTGGGCGTTTGAAGTTCACTGGGGGACCTTCGGTTGAGCAAAGCATGAATCCAATCACCCCACTGCTAAACAAAAACAAATAAAATTTAGCTTCTTTTAATATGTAGAGATCAGATAAGTAAATATGTAGTTAAATAAGAAGTGCCTTGCATATGTAGGAACTGTGGTCCAGGCATAGTTAACGGAGCCTTTGAATATATTCTTGCATTTTGCTATCGTATCTGCAACTACAAAGTTCTTATGCCACAAGCTGTCTGCTGGAGCAGACAACACTCCACCAGGTCGAAGAGCCTTTGCTACTGAATCTAAGAAGCAGTTATCCGCAAGAACTTCAGCAATAGGTCCTGCATCACATTCAGTTTCTTCATGGCTTTAAACTACTTTTTGTTTCTTTTTAAGGCAAAAACGTCTATGTTCTTTTCTCACATCAGCTCCAATTTTAAATAAAAAATTGACAGAAAGAAGGCTTTTTTACCCATTGGTTGAAAAGCATCCAATATAATGACATCGTAAGTGCCCTCAGGAACAGAATTGATGAACGCAATTCCTACATATATGTTTGTTAGAAATTTCGTCAAAGTATATGGAGTAATGTAGCTCATACATCTTAACACTTTTATGTACTATCTTTTCCTGTTTTTCTTTGGTATGCAGAGATTATTATAAAATTTGTTCTATAAATAACATAACACAAACTCGTGTGGGTTTATATATCATGTTTGTTCCGTAAGATAAATGCAAGTGGTTTAAATTTTTACCATCTCTGATATGAACATGCACTCGGGGATCCTCGTAACCAACAGCTATATCTGGGAAAAATTTCTTATAAACCTGTATAGTGTATAATCAAAAGCATGGTTATAAGGATATTCAATGGTAGCAGTAACTTTGTGAGGGTTCTTTTTATTTTGTAATTCATTTCAGTGAAAGTGGATCTCAGGAATGTTAACTTGAAGACTTACATCAATCACCATTTTGTCGATTTCACATATATCAATATGCTCAACAGATGAATGACGTGATATTTCTCTAAGAATTCCACCGTCTCCCCCTCCAACTAGCAGTACCTGTAATGTTCATCAACCCCTTGTTTAACAAATTTGGGAATCACAGTACGTTTTCTTTCTGTGTTGTTTCAGAAACGCTTCTTCTTCCATTAAAATTGATATAAAAACCAGTAATCGAGGAAGAACAGAAAACCTTCTTTGGATTTGGAACGGAACAGAGTGCAAGGTGAGTGAGCATCTCTTGGTAAGCAAATTCATCATTCTCTGTCAGCTGGATATACCCATCCAGAATTGCAACCTTGCCATGTCTGGATGACTGTACAATTCACAACATCCGAGGTTGTCATCATTATTTTATTTTATTGGTAAGAATCAGAGAAAAGTATGTCAAAGTAATTTGGAGACATACGTAGATACTCCTATATTTCTTGAAAACACGACAATATTATCCTAGAAACAAGACACAAACTATTTCCAATGTGTATTAATGTGATAATATGCATGACCAGATACAAGAAAGTATGAGATGAGGAAAAAATGGATCACGAAAAGTTGCATTAAAATCAATTAGTAACAAAATTATAAAACCAAATCAAATGATTGTGAAGTATGGGACATGCTAAGAAAGAATAGGTACCTCAAATACAAGAAGCTCTTGGAATTCTGATTTCCCTTGGAATATGATTTTTTCCATTTTATATATGTGTGCTTCTCCTGTACAATTGTTTGTGTGGTTAGTAGTTCAAAATGTTACCCTTTTTATACCATTCCTTCTTTTATAATAAGCACTAAAAATCATTCCAACATTTTTTACATTATTGTAAAAATTTGAAAATGACATGTCAATATGGGTACAAACACAAACCAACAATACATTTGTAAAAATGATATTAAATTTGTTATCAATTTGTATGTTCTTTAACATCATTAAGATACCATTTTTACCATAGCCATTTCTTTATTTTTTTCCTCTTAGTAAACTACTTCTACCAATTGGTAGGTGTGAGAAAGGGCCACTGAAAACTCAAAAAGTTAAAGACCAAATTTAAAATATTTGAAGGGTCCTTACAGATAGTTGGAAAGAAATAGTACCAGGCCAAGATACATCAGCATACCAGCCAGGAAGCGCAGGAGATGTGTCTTTAGGTGCTTCATTACACTCCTTCTTTCCATTATTAGCAGCTGATGTTACAATGTTTTCATCATCAAAATTCTGAACCTGCAGTTTTGTTTTGGTCGGATATTGACAAACTACACTAGAGGCCATGGGACTTTGCTTTCTAAACTTGGTAGCTTAGCTTCTCCTTTGGGCTTGGTATTCAATTCTTATATTTTTCTTTTCTTTGCCTTATAAAGTTTATGCAATATTGGTAGGAAAAACTAAGAAGGGAGAGAGTGTTCTAATGCATTTCTTAGCCTTCACTTTGGTATCATATATATAGGGATGGTGGAGATGTGAAATCAAAAAGTGGGACATGTCATAATTAAAGGTATACTATATAATCCACTCATTTCTGGTTCAAGTCTATTTATTTTGGTTTATGTGAGATTTTAATTTTTGATGGTTTTCATTTTAAACTTGATCTTTTATTTTTAATTAATGTTTAATTTGGCTTTCTTATTGAGAATGTTTCTTCTCAAAATTCATTAATCAAATTATCAAAATTACCAATATTTGTTGGTGGAAGTGTAAGGAGCTTGGGTTCTCGCTAATGAAATTACAAATTAAAGTTTAGTGAATTAAAAAAAAAGATAGAAAAATAGACTATTGACAATATAAAATAAATTTACATTGTGGTCTATGTATGAAAATTTATAATTTTTCATAATAGTTATCTTAAAATTTGCTTCAAGAGTAATGTAAAATTGAATGAGATTGTAAAAGTATTTTCCATTGCCAAATATGACTATTAACTTCATTAAAAGTAGACATTAAAGAAATTTAAAAAATCATTAGCTTTATATATATATATATATATATATATATATATATATATATACTCATTAAATAATTAAAATTTAATTTATAAGTGTTCATTATTTCAATTATAATATTATTATATTTTTATAGTCATTTCATTTTTATTTAATAATTTTTTAAAAAGGGTTGATAAGTCAAAACAGCTAATAGATTGAAAATATCATCTTAATCTACTAAATTGACAGCGGGTTGTTAATTAGTGTATTAATTGTATAATTTATCATACATTTTTAACCTCTTATTTTGAACCTATTTAATGATCATTTCTCATTTTTATTGTGAATTACCAATATGATCATATAACTTAAAATTATGATCCTATAGGTTACCACTAGTTTCTCTATATTTTTTTCGTGGAAAATTAAAAGCTTAAAATCATAGTAGAAGGAAGTCATTACTAAAGAAAATAAACTTGCTTAATGAATGACATACGAAAGAGTAAGAAACAACTAGTTAAAGTCATTAAACGGTAAGATAAGTCATTTGACAAAAAAAATTAGTAAAGTTTATAATTTGTCATGTCATTTTTGCATAGTGAGACATTTTATCATTGAAAAAAAAATTTACTTTATAAACTAAAAACAAAAAGAAATATTTTACTATGAGGAAGAACGTTTTTAACATGGGGAGAAATATCAATTACATGTTATGAATACGAAGAATTTTGGAGAGAATTCTATCATCAAACTTCACATTTTCTTGGTTATTTTTGTGCTTCAATTGTCCTGGACGTAACTAACATCTTATTCTTGGAGTTAGATGTCATTGAGTCAAAATTAATTACATCCAATTTACTTTATCTTTATTAAGTTGCTTTCTATTGGAAATGTTTTGGAAGTTACACCTAAAAGTAAAGAATTAAGAGATTTCATATTAAACTTAATATTTAATAGTCATTATTATAATACTCGTTTTTCATGTAAATCTTGTTTTATAAAAATATCTAAGAAATTAAAATTTTGTATATTAAAGTTTAGATTCTTTCCACAGGGAAATTAAGGTTTTAGTAAAATAATTATATAAACAAAAGAGTTATATTGGAAGTTATATTGAAATTATTGTATGAAGTTGATGAAATCCAACCTCATTGATATCTTTATATTATTTTAATTGATTTTTATATGTTTGCAAGTATTTTAGAAAAAAAAAATACAAAATACATAATTTCTACCAAATTAATTTTTTAGGGTTTTGCATTCCTCAATTTAAGCTACTAATTAATTTAGTTAAATCGATTAAGAATACTTATGTGTATATTATAAATACATATACACAATTTAAGGAGTGGTGGTGACACTTTTTCAACTAGACATTCTCAACATTATGTTTCTTATTTTTATTTAGATTCATTTTACACACTACTATAATAATTAATAAAAAATTGTCTCGATTACCTTAGACTGCCATATTTTTACCGTTATCTATATATTTACCTTGTATCCACTTATATTTCTTTTGATCTATAATCTTTAATTTAAATATAAAAATAAAAGATAATACTAAACAGTTAAATACTCAATAGTTAACCGGTTTGGTAGATAATAAACTTTAATTGGTTTACGGATATTTTAATAAGAAGCTTGTAAAACATATAGAAACTGATTTATTAGTCTATGTATGAGTTTGATTGGTAAAGTCTCTTGAATTATTTAATTGACATCAAAATTGACATGAGTATATATTATTTTACGCCTACAACCAAATTTAAGTTTGGAAGGCATAAATTCATCAAGATTCTTGATACATTAATTTCATCTACCTTTTAGAAAAACTAATTCTTTTGTCCTCGTAATTTAATTTCATTTTTTAATTATCTAGTTTTTTAAAAATAGGAATGCAATCTTGTTAAATAAATAATGTAGTCAAGTTAATGTCATAATTCGTTGGAACTTTGAAAAGGGATTTAAAAGTTAATAAAAAAACAAATATTTTACTATAAAGAAACCCTTTTTTAGTAAAATTTAAAAGTTGCAGCCAAAGGGATGCTTCCAATATAAAGTTTGACTCTACAGGAATACGAAGAGGAACAACTTTATTCATTGAATATATTTTGTTATCATAGCAAAGGTTTACAATATGTTAAAATATGTTGAATCTCATTTAATGATGCAAATTTCTCCCCTTTTTATTCAATAAACTTTATTCATAAATTTCAATTATATCAATCTAATTAATAACCAATGCTTAAAAACGTAATGGAATTTTTCTTATTTATTTATAAAAAGAATGCAAAAAGAGATACAGGAACAAATAGAAACACGCCATTATTGAGTCTCAACCTTTTTGCTGTTGGAAAATGTATACATGAAAAAGGGATAAATTTTGTGTTTAAAAAGGTTCTCATGTCTCCTCATCTTCAGAACATGAGGATGAATAAATATGTTTTCTTAATATTCTTGCTGACATGCTTGCACGATTTGACGTTAATGTTGTGTTAGGATTTGCAGCATTATTTTTTTAAAATACAAAGGAAATTGATTTAGTAATCTAGTGTCTCATGAAAATTTTGAGGGGTCTATATAAGATTGGAAATTAATAAATTTAATGGACATTAGAATTGAATTGGTAGATAGATTATGACTCACATTCCTGGATCTTAAATCTAATCATTGAGCATTATTAAAATGGATGTAGTACATAAAGAATTAACTAGTGCAGGTGTTTGTTAGATGATATTGAAATTGGTAGGATTAATGTTAACAAAAAAAGAATAAAATGTTCTTAAATGTAAAAGAAATGTAATCATTTTAAAAATAATTATGATGGTTAAAAGAGTTACAATTACATAAAATACTATTATTTATATTTTAAACATGGGGTTAACTAAATGTGTTACCAAAAATAGAAATTCTGAATTAAAAAACTTAAAATATTTTGGGTTAAGAAACTTTTTTGAATAAAATAAAGTTGAAGAATGTTAGTTGATGCGGCAAATCTGATTCTGTCATGCTCATACCTAATTCAGAAAAAAATTAATGGCCACAGTATCTGTTGCACTAAATTTTTTTTGTTGCACTTGTATTTGTTTACATAGAATACTTTTTAAGTGTAGTGGGTTCATGAACTAGTAAGGTCCCAGATAGAAACTATTATATATACTTTGAGTATATCGAAGGAACATCACTTGTTCATTCCAAATGGTATAAATTAAAACGAAAAAAAAAAATAAATGAACCAATTAAGTGTAAGTGTTTGAAATAAATGAAAAGAGAAAAATAATTCAAAACCAACTACGTTTGGTGATATGTATTGATTTGAATTTTGTGTGCATATGTTAGGGCAACTTCCTTCAAGAATTTGTATTTTGCAATTCGATTTGTGAAGACTATTGAAAGTTAGTAAAGCAACCTTATACATTTTTTTTATCAGCAACAACCATGTACATAATCTTTTTCTAATGTGATCTGCCATGTGATTTGTATTTAGAAAATTGATAGATATCAACAACCCAACAACATATTTATGTATGTGTGAATGAGACTGCAATTGATTTACTTTTACATGAGATTGGACTTAAAAGTATCTTTTTTCAACCATCATCAATTTAATTCTAATGTCTATCTTTCTCTCAATCTTTTTCAACCATCATCTACATCTCTTTTCTACTTACCTATAGAATTTCTTCACTGGAACTAAGCCTGTTTGAGACTTTTATTGGAACTGAACTTAGGATGTGAAATTAAATTCATGAAATAAATTTTATTTTAAATTGTAATAGATAGAAGGAAAACAAATCTATGAATCCAATAAAATTTTCATTAAGAAACCTGAATAACCGTGATCTCTTTGATAAAATTTCAATTCATCCACTAATATTACTTTTTATAGATGAATATCCCTTCCATCCATTAAAATAATATATTTTTAAAAAATAAAATATTTTTTAACAATAAATTTTGAAAAAAAAACAAAAATTATTTAATTATCACAATTTTTTATTATATTATTTTTATTCATAAGTACATTGATAAAAGAACAGCCTCTTGATAAGAATTATAACAACTAGTGTGTATTTTAATAAGAATTACCAATCTATATATCACAGTCTTTTCCTCTTTAAATTAAGGGACTATATAGACTTATAGGAATAATTATGTCAATGTATATGTATTTTTATAGAAATTATGCTCAGACTTGTTTGTACTATTATATAAATTACATCAATCTCAATATGGTATTATAATCTCTTCATCTTAAGACTTAATATTGAGATATTACATATTTTTATAGAAACTATGTTGACTTATTTGTATTCACATAGAAATTATATCGATTTGCATTTACCTTAATAGGAATTAACTCATATCTATATGATATTATATTCTCTTAATTTTCAAACTTGAGACTAGGGGTTATCCATAATTATAGGAGTTAAACTACATGGTTCAGGAGCCAAAGATGATCTTTAATATTGTACACATGGGGTTGTTCAGGAATAAAAAAATAATTTTTAATATTATACATAGGGATTAAGGGATAAACTACTTGTATAAAAGATAAAATAATTAGGTCTTCTTCATATACGCGTTAAGGAATAACAAAAAAAATAAAAGGTGAAGAAAAACTCATCATTCTATCTAATTTTTTTTATGTAATATAAAAGTGTGAATACTAAGGTTCTTCTATATATATATATATAGGAGAGGAAAGAAGGGCTTCTATGTGTACTATACAGTTGACCAAAGCACAACCAGATTATAATAACAACTGGATATCTCATAACTAATTCTGTTATAGAATCATAACAGAATAACAAAATACAACAGAATGGACTCAAACTCATTAAGCCTACTACTATGCCTATAAATACAGGTTCGGACACCTTAAGCAAGATATTTCTAAATTGATATCCCTGCACACTCTAACCCTAAAGCGTCGGAGTGCGTGCAGGACCTCCCCCGAAACGGTGGAATTTGGAACATTGTTGTTGCTGGAGCCAACCGGTCTCTTGCAATAACAGTATGGATTTCATATATGCTAAAAAGTAAAATACAACTCTAGATATTGTTGTTGCTGGAGAGCTAAAAAGTAAAATACAACTCTAAAAGACATTGTTGTTACTGGAGCCAACCGGTCTCTTACGATAACAGTATGATTTTCATATATGCTAACAAGTAAAATACTAAACTAAAATATGCAGACAAGTATGATTTTCATATATGCTAACAAGTAAAATACTAAACTAAAATACGCAGACAATATTACTGTACGCAATATAACTGTATTGAAGTAAGATTTGGAATCCACCTAAAAAGTAAAATACTAAAGTATATATATGAAGATACCCCCACACATTATAAACATAGTTGTTTCATGTATGATTTTTAAAGAAAATCATTAAGCAAAATATATCAAGAAAAGAAGCATAAGATTTTTTTTTTTCCAATAATCCATTAAATAACTTTTTATCTTGTGTACAAGTCCTTCTTACATATGCTCTGGTCCTAAAATGTATTAAATTTAGTCACGGATTGGTAAAATTTTTAAACATGTTATTTATTTGTTGAATAAAGTCAAACATGTAACATATGGTAGTGTACCTTTTGTTCATCTAAAATATGAGTGATTTATAATAGAATAAATTTTAAAATATGTGCAAATAACAATTACTAAAAACTTTGAAACTTCTCATGTTAATGGCAAGACAAAAACTGCAACAATATAATGGAGTATAATAACCTTTTAGTTATTAAGTCACTAGTAAGGAAGTCAATATTTATTGAATTAATAACTCAAATAGATTACTCTCTTTTCCCTTTTATAAAGAATAACCAAGTCATCCACCTCAAAAAGCTGAACTAATAATTGATTATTTTTTCAATACACAAGTCCTCCAAACAACCACACACTCCATCTTTTTCCTACAACAAAAGTTAGGATTTGCTACTCAATGTTATTCATAACCAAAAATTAAAAAAAATATATCTCAATGCATTCTATTAACTGATTAATAAATAACATGAACTATTGAAATAATGGGTAATTTAGTATATATGTTAAACTATCTGTCGCATCAGTGATTATTTTGACAAATTTATTAAACTAAATCAAATTTGACACATTTTAATTTTATTGAACAAACAACAAACAATATATTCTAAAAGATTAAAAATGACGTACTCATACTTAAAGTAATAAAAATATACTTGAGAAAACATTATTGTATTATAAAATAAAAAGTTATTTTAAAATATATGTTTAAGTTTGTTAAATTATTATTATATACATGAGATTTTAATATAAATACAAATATAAACAAAAGATAAAAAGTATGGGTTCTACTCCGAGAAGTAATGATCTCTATTTTAGAATCTGAGAGAAAGTCATTTAATAAGAATATAAAAAGTATAAGTGTAATTTTCACATAATTAAATTATTTAAATTTTTTATTGATTTTTTTAATATTTTAAGTAAACTGAATATCTATTTAAAAATTAAAAAGAACTGTGAATATCCTTATGTTAAAAATTGAAAAGAAAGATAAATATTTATTTTAAAATAGAAGTGAGTACCATGAAGTATAATCTTGAAAGAGATAAGTTTTTTTTTCTTTAAAAAATATATAAACTAAGTCTTGTCCTGTCATATGACCTAAATAAAATATATTTTGTATCAGACTTTAAGGTGCGAGACTACTGAGTATTTGTTATCGTGCATATTCAATTGTTTAATTATAATATTAAAAAAATAATAAACTGGTATTTCATGATTTGCCTTATTTTTTTTAAGAAAATAAATAATAGAATTCTATTTTGATAGATTTACATGATCTATTTAAAACTAAAAATATTGAATGGGAAAATTTAAATAAACAGGTACACCGAAACTACCCATGACCACAAATCCATCTACTTTTTGAATTAAAACGTGAAATGGATGAAATATTCTTCAAATACCATAATTAATATAATTAACAGTACAATGTATCCATTAAATTTCTGATTTTGTTTATATGTCATTTTCATGGTTGTTCACAATATTTAGTTCATAATTAATAAGATTATATATGTGTGTGTAAACTACTTTATAATTTAATAAGATTTGTACTGTTAAAGTAAAATTCTAGTTTTCTACTTTCTTTTTGCAAAAAATGTCAAAGTCAGCGGTCAAAAAATGTCACGGCACACAATTAATTTTTGCTTTTATCAAAAGGTGTTTGAATAAAAAAAAACAATTGTCTTGAACTTGAAGGTTTCATACATCCTTTAAAGATGATGACTGAAAACTTAAAGAAGTTGATTAATTAATTGAATGAGCATATTTTTCCATCAAAGTGATACTTGATTTGTCTTTTAAGAGTTTTATCAAGTTGATTTTTAATTATTTTCTTTTTTATAAGTTAATCTTTAATTGTTAAAATTGTTGGAAAATATAGTTGAGAACATGAATATAAACAAATAATAACTCATTTTAAAGATTTATTTAAAATAGAGATTTTTTAAATGATATCGACGAACTCAAAACTAACAAGCAAATTTAAAGTAAAAAGTAGGAGAAGAGAGAAGAGTGAATAAATGTGTGTTTTGGAGGAAAGTAAAAACACCTATTTGTATCCGGAGGAAAGGCAAAGATCGAGAGTCTATGGATGAAAAAGAGAATCATTATGCAAAGAAGGCAAGGTTAGTGCATTGAGAAACACAACGTTGCCAAAAAAGTAAGAACACAATCCTTGTGGATTTTTCATTCCAAAAAGGAAAGGCACACTGCGGATTTGAAGAGATATGAAATGTGTATGAATCTTGATATCATCGTTTGAACTCCAGGTGCCACTTTCGATCATAATGGCACCAATTCTAGAATCATTTTGTGTTCACTTGCATGTAGAACAAGATATGACGTCATTGTGAACAATCGTGAACCTTTTACAATACTTAAAATTCATTACAATCTCTCACATATTTCAAAAGGCAAGATATATAGAATGAAAGAAGAAAATTTTGGGTTTCATATAAGATGTAATGTATAAGAGTTGGTGTAACAAACTATATGAACAAATCCTAAATTGACAACTTAACACAGAGTGTAATTGGTATAACAAGTTATATGAACCAAGATATTTGGTATATACCCCACAACAATAATTGTTGGGTATATTGTGAATATATAATCTTGTAATAATTATTTGCTTGGTTGATCTTGTTGTAATTGCATTATCTCCAAGTGTAAACACATCACCACTAGTGAATTTTTGTCTCATCTGAATCAGAGATTCATTTAGCATCATTGTACTCTTATAGCACAACGAGAAAATCATTGTATTCAATGTCATAATTTATTGTGCCTCTTAAGTATTTCATGAGTCTTGTAACATTGAGTAGTATACTTACTCAATTTACTTACAGATAATGGTCTAGAAAAGTTCATTAAATACAATAGGTTCCCAATTATATATAGGCATACTGAGACTAAGAAATAGATTCTATTATGTCTTTTTTTAATTTAGAATTAACATCATAAGGTGTTTACTGATTTAAAGTCATAATAGTCAAACTTTCTAAGAAGTTTTTCAATATATTGTTCTTAGGATAGTAATATATTATCTCCCTTCATTTTCATTATGACTCTGACACCTAAAATCACACTTGCTCACCCATGTCTTTCATTTCAAACTTAGATCCAAGAAAAAAAAATGTTTTTGAAATTATATCATCGCATGTTCTAAAAATAAACATGTCATTCACATATAAACATATAATTACACACTTACCATTTTATTTTTAGATTTAGTGTATACACATTTATTAGCATCGTTAGTAGAAAAAAAATATCACAAAGTAAAACAATTGTTAAGTTTTTTATGCTATTATATTAGTGTATGTTTCAGCTCATATAAAAATTTTAAAAGTTTGCTTACTTTTTTCTCTTGACCAAGAACTACACATTTTTCAGGTTGAGCTATATAATTTTTTTTTTCTAGTTCACCATTCAGAAAAGTTGTTTTAACATTTATTTAGTGAATAACTAACTTATGAATAAATGCTAGAGCAAACAATACTTGAATGAAGGAAATTTTGCGGCAAAAGTATCACAACAAACTGTATTGAATTTTTTAGTAAAACCTTTCAATACTAATATTGCCTTATATTTTTGTATGGATCCATTCTAGATGATATTTTTTTTAAGATCCACTTACAACTAATGAGTTTTGTTCCTTTAAGTAAATCTACTAAAGTCTATGCATTATTTTTCTTAATTAAATTTAAGTCTAAATAACTTTATTTTAATGTTTCATAGTAGAAACACTAATAGTTTCTAAAAAAATGTAAAATCATCTTGAAATGAGGTTTTTTTCTCTATGGTTTATTTCTTCTCAAATCCTCACACATAGTAATATCTATAAGTTTTTGGATGTATCATTAATCTTTAAGGGAAAACATGTTAAAGGAACTCAACATTTTTTCAAGTTTACTATAGTATTAGGTACAATTATATCATTATTAAGAACATGAAACCTATAAAATAGTACTACATTTCAATTATATCATTATTAAGAACAGAAAACCTATTTAACCTATAAAATAGTACTACATTTTGCATAACCTAAAAACATGCAATCATAATTTTTAGAATTTATTTTTCTTTTCTTAAAATCAAGTAACATTACTTTATGTAGAAATCACCACACTCTTATGTATTTAAGATTAGATTGATAACATTTTCATAACTTATAAAGTGTTTTGCCATTTTTCTTAAGTGATATTTTAATTTGTGAAAAAACATTTTACAAGAAGTGCTTCATCCCAAAAATTACTAAGAATATTAGAATTAATAAGTATAACATTCATCATTTATTTATTTAAGAGTCATATATTCTATTTTAACTACTCCATTATATTCAAGTAAATAGGAAATTACTTCATAAATTATATATTCTTTAACATAACATACTCACTATCTCTTTCTGTCTAACTTATCTATTTCTTTCAATTTTTTTATTTAATTAATTTTCAACTTCCACCTTATTAGTCACAAAAATATAAAAACTTCATCTTTATGTTTTATTCTAATTAACTTTGTTACTATTGAGATCTCAATAAGTTAATTTAATCATTAGAAGTTCTTCGAATACCATGACTGTACAGTGTATCTATTAAATTCTGATTTTATTTTATGTGATTTTCATCGTTGTTCACAATAATTAACTTATAATTAAACCTAATATTATATATATATAAACTACTTTATACCGTTAAAGTGAAATTTTAGTTTTTTACTTTCCTTTGCAAAACAATGTTAAAGTCAGCGGTCAAAAATATGCCAGGACACACATTTCATTTTTGCTTTTATTAAAAGGTGTTTGAATAAATGAAAAATTGCCTTGAACTTGAAGGTTTCATACATCCTTTGAAGACGATGACTGAAAACTTAAAGTAAGGAAGCTGATTAATTAATTGAATGAGCATATCTTCCTATACAAACGATACTTGATTTGTCTTTTTAAGAGTTTTATCAAAATAATCCTTAACTATCTTCTTGTATCTTGTAGCTAGGAGCAGATTCGTTCAACAAAAAGGATGCAAGTATTTAATCATTTTAATTAAAATTTCCTTTTTTAGTTAATTGGTTTTTATTATGGTTTAATTATTTTTGCTCATAAAACCTTCTGTAGTATTTTAATCTTATAACCAATATATATATATATATGTCTATTTTTAATATATAATAACCTATTAGTTACTAAATTTTTCTTATTTCCTTTTATATTATTTTTTAGAAAATGAATAATTCATATAATAAAATTTATTATTCCTTTTAAACTCGATTAACTTTAATATTAGTTTATAAATACTTTTATAAGTATATCTTAAACAAATCAATCTACGGCTTAAAAAGAGAACTATAGTAGGTAAATAAGGCAGACACGCACACCTAATGGTTACATGGTTGCTTACAAAATGTCAACGTTTTAGTTGATAATGGATGTACTTTTTTATAAATAAAATAAAATGTTAGCATTTTTATGTTAAAAATTTGAAATGACTTCAAGTGTCAACAAGTGTCTAATAATAATAGTCTCTTAATGTGTAGTTACAAAAATAAATGCGTTAGGTTATATCATCGCCATTCCTCGCACGAGTCGTGGGCTTCTTAATATGAAGCCCACTTATATATGGGCTTTTTCTACATACCTTCTTGTTTTCATATCACTGTGTTGTTCAACTTACATCAGTAATTATTATCAACCTAATAAGTTTTTAAACGGTCATTTATAACTTATTCAAATTAAGTCACTCCAACAAATTATTCAACTTTAGAAACTTAAGTGTATTTGAACAAATAAAATTACCTAGTTTTTAATATGTTTTTAACAATAATTTACACTTTTCGAAAATTTCATATATTTATTATTATTTTAAACAATTCAATAGATTTTTCTCCAATAAAAAAATTAACTAAAGTTGTCAATAAAACATACAATATAATATATATATATATATATATATATATATATATATATATATATATATATATATATATATATATATATGTATGTATTTATTTATTTATGCGGAATCGATGCTAGAGGAATTTCACGGTTTGAATCAGCTCCACCATTAGCTACCCATTTTTCTTTAACAACACAGGTTTATATGAGTATTATTTTTAGAATAATTGAAGAAATTGTTTTTAGCGAGAAGATAAAAAGGCTAAAGAAAGGAGGAACAACTCTGATTGATTGTTTGGCATTATTGAAGTACCAGGGGAGAGGGATTAATGAGTAAATATAAGAAATGTATGGAAAATAAGGATAAACTTTAATGTTTAGTAAAGATGGTTTTATAAACAACAAATGTTATGGTTAATATACAAATTAAAATTTTAAATATTTATTTTATAAATTTTATTATTTTTTTGAAAAAAAAAATTCACCTTTTTTTTATCTTTTCTTTAAAATTCTTACTTCATTTATCTTTTCGCTAATCATAATTGTCTTATAAGATATAGCAGAGATCAGATGAATTGATACGATTTTATTTTAGAATACATTTTGTTTTTTTTTTTTTTTTTTTTAAAAATTTTTTTTTTTTTTTTTTTTTTTTTAAAAATTTCTTTTTTTTTTTTTTTTTTTT